>X415_White_Rhinoceros__coassemble_162_pt1 | contig 18831 bp, 13 predicted proteins | sample X415_White_Rhinoceros__metabat2_high_PE_001 | metagenome-assembled genome bin X415_White_Rhinoceros | reverse complement strand
GGGTCAGGTGCGCTCGCAGTTGTCGCTTGTACTTGAAGGCGTCATATCTCAGCAACTCATCCCTATGACAGGCAACCGAGGCCGCAAGGCAGCCTTCGAGGTAATGCTCGCAACACCCGCCATTCGCAATCTTATTCGTGAGGGCAAGACCCACCAGATTGCCGGCGTAATGCAGACCTCCAAGCGCATGGGAATGCAGACAATGGACGATGCAATCTTCGAATTGTACGTTAACCGTTACATCGATCGCGAGCAGGCAGTCGGCTATGCTCAGGACCCTGTAGCGCTCAGCAATAGAATGTTTGTTTAAGGAGTAGAAAGTCATGGCTGATTTCTCGTATATTGCAATCAACAAAGAAGGCAAGCAGATCAAGGGCAACATGCAGGCCCAGGATGCCAATGCCGTTAAATCAAAACTCAAGCTGGACGGCTTCATCCCCGTATCCATCAAGGCACAGAGCGTGCTCACCAAGGATATCGAAATCGGTGCTTCGAAGAGCGTTAAGTCCAGAGACCTCGCAATCTTCTGCCGTCAGTTCACCAGCATCATCAATGCCGGCGTAACCGTAGTCGAGGCCCTCAGAATGCTCGCCGAGCAGACCGAGAAGAAGACCCTTAAGAACGCCCTCTACAGAACCCGAGAGCTCGTTCAGCAGGGCGAGACACTTGCAGCAGCAATGTCCAAATCACCGAATGTATTCCCTGAGATGCTCGTCAACATGGTCGAGGCCGGCGAGGCTTCCGGTAACCTCGATGTCTGTGTATCCCGTATGGGTACCCAGTTCGAGAAGTCAGCGAAGCTGAAGGGCAACGTTAAGCGTGCAATGATGTACCCTATCGCGGTCCTCATTGTAGCTTTGGTAGTTCTGACCGTCATGTCAGTCTACATCATCCCTAAGTTCACCGTTATGTATGAAGAGTTCGGTTCGGAGCTTCCCGGACTTACTCTTGCACTTGTAGCGATAAGTGACTTCATCCTTACCAAGTGGTACATCCTGATTATCATAATCGTTGCTCTTGTAGCGTTCTTCTCATGGACGACCACAACCATTAAGGGCAAGGAGATATACGGCGAGATAGCACTTAAGCTTCCTATCTTTGGCAAGATTAACCTTAAGTCGAACTCGGCAAGATTCGCCCGTACACTGTCAACACTTGTTGCTTCAGGTATGAGCATCACAAACGCTCTTGACATAACAGCCAAGACAATCAAGAACATCCATTACAAGTACGCCTTAGAGAATGCCAGAAAGGAAGTTGAGCAGGGTGTTCCGCTCTCCGTTCCGATTCGTAAGGCAGGCGTGTTCCCTCCCCTTGTCCACAACATGATGGCAATCGGCGAGGAGACCGGTAACCTCGAGCCCATGCTTGATAAGATTGCAGAGTACTACGAGGAAGAGACAGAGATTGCAACCGCATCCCTCTCAGAGCTCTTACAGCCCCTTATCATCGTCGTACTGGGTGGCCTTGTAGGTATCATGGTAGTAGGTATGTATCTGCCTATGTTCGAGATGTACAACGGATTAGGTAATCTGTAAAAAATCAGATACATTTCCATAGTTTTTTACCAAAAAAGGGTAGAAATGTATCCCAAATGCAACCTTTTTGTTGTAATGTGGAGCATGGCGGAGTAAAATAGGAAAATCGTTTTAGTACGATCTTATCTTCTCGAACAATGGATTTGTGGGAGTTCGTTGGCAGAGAAGTTAGATATAAAGAAGGACAAATAAAGACTAAACAAAGGAGATTAGGAATTATGAAAAAGTTAACAAAGAAGAACAACAAAGGTTTCTCACTCGTAGAGCTCATCGTAGTAGTACTTATCATGGCTATCATCGCTGTAGCACTTGCTCCCCAGGTAACTAAGTGGGTTCAGAACTCAAGACAGGCAACAGACGCACAGTTAAATGATTCACTTATCAGCGGTCTTCAGTTATTAGCAGCAACCAAGCAGAGCTATCAGAGCGGTACATATACAGTTGAAGTATCTACTTCTGGTGTTGCATTCAAGAAGTCTGGTACAGCAGATGCTACATTTGAGAGTGACTTAAAGGGTATATATGCTGGTGCAGACACAAAGTCGAGAACCTTTACTTTTGAAGTTAAGTTAGATGGTGGCAAAGTTACCAGTAACTTCTCAAGCAATACAATGTCTGGTGATTTTAATCAGTAATTAACTTTGATTGGAGACTAACATGATGGTACTTGTTTATTCATTAATTTTTCTATATGGTATCGTCATTGGTAGTTTCCTTAACGTATGCATCCTGCGTATTCCGGCGCATGAGACCATCGTAACTAAGAGATCACATTGTACCACTTGTGGGCACACCCTCAAGTGGTACGACCTCTTCCCACTTTTCTCTTATTTATTCTTGAAGGGTCGATGCAGATATTGCGGGGCTAAAATCTCCGCACAGTATCCTATTATAGAGGCACTTAACGGTGTTCTTTGGGTGCTGTCATTTTGGATTATGGGCTTTGAGCTTAATACGCTCTTAGCATGTTTGGTTATCTCGGCACTGATTTCGCTGTCCGTTGTTGACTGGCGCACGTTCGAGATACCTATAGGTTTTAACATCGCTATATTCGTATGCGGTGTGCTGAAAGTAGTTCTGCTCCTTGTGAGCGGTGAACCTTTCTCTGCCACCCTCGAATATATAATTGGCTTCTTCGCCGTCAGTCTCTTTCTGTTGCTTATATTCATAGTAACGAAGGGCAATGGCATCGGCGGCGGCGATATTAAGCTGATGGCAGCCTCAGGCCTATTCCTGGGGTGGAGATTAAGTATCCTGAGTCTCATATTCGGATGCTTATTCGGAAGTGTAATACACATTGCGCGCATGAAGATTTCACATGAAGGGCGAGTCCTGGCGATGGGCCCTTATCTGAGTGGTGGTATACTTGTGGCAATGTGGTTTGGGGACTGGATACTTAATTGGTATCTGAGACTGTTTTAATACATTAGGGTGAACTCCATTTCTGTTTGAAATGGGGCATGGTTTCAAACAAGAGATGGAAGATGGAGGAAGTTATGAAAAAGAGAAATGCAAACAAAGGTTTTTCATTAGTTGAATTAATCGTTGTTGTATTGATTATGGCAATTATTGCGGTTGTTTTAGCACCGCAGGTTTCCAAGTGGGTTAAGAATTCGAGAGACGCAAGTGATATGCGTACAATGGAATCATTTACAGATTTTGCACATTTGGCTATGACAGATGCAAAAGCATATAATGCAACATTAGGCGGTACTGTAGATGATCCCGCAGTTAGAATTTCAATTCAAAAAGATCATTTCACTATCAAAGGCAATAATGACATAAGTGATTTTGTATCGAAATTTGCTGAAGTTGCAGGAATTGATAGTGCAGATGTTAAAAAGAATAGTAATACTGATTTTGAAATTAAAGGTATCCGTGCAAAGAACGCAGATACGGATATTACGATAGATATTGTTGATGGTAAAGTAGCAGCCAGTTCAAATATCACTAATACAGATTTAGAGTTGACAGCGACTAACACGAATGAGGCTGAGCATCACGATCCTGGCACAGGTGATCCTGATCCTGGTGAAGACCCTGATCCTGTTAAGAGTCTTTCTATTCCTTCTGTTGTTTTTGTAAAAGAAGGTGGCAAGACAACTATAGAGGCAGTTTATTCAGGATATAAAGCAAGTGATATTACTTGGTCAAGTAGTGATAACAATGTAATAAAGTGTAATAATAGCAATGGAGCCACCTGCGAAATTGAAGCTAAAGGTTCTAGAAATAGAAGTTCAATTATTACGGCAAAAGTAGGCACTGAAATTTCAGTTACTTGTACAGTTACTGTTACAAGTACATCAACACTTAGTCTGAATTATTCTGAGATTACGTTGAATAAGGGACAGACATTTGTATTGAAAGCTTTCACTGATGGAGGCCAGGAAGTAAGCTTCCCAGATCCGGCATCTCTTAACGGAATAGTATCTTTGTCAGGCAACACTCAGAATGAGAGAACTGTCAAGGCTGAGAAGGTTGGTATAGTAGATATAGTAGTTGGAATGACCACTAGTTCACGTACTGTATCATGCAAAGTTACAGTAGTAGATCCTGACGCTGTTGAACTTACTTTGGATGTCAATAAGAAAGAAATAGAGATTGGTGATGTAGGTAACATTACTCTTACTATTACTCCTGAATCAGCAGCTTCTTTAGTACAGTTAACCATAGAGTCGGGCGACTGTATTGCTCCTGATTTTGCTAATAGAAAGTATACGGCTACTAAGGAAGGTACAGTGAAAATTGTTGCCTCTATTCCTGAGAAGAATATCAGAAAGATTGTTGATATAAGGGTTGTTAAACCTAAGAAGAGAACTATTAGTCATTATCTTGGAAGCAAGTTGATTTATACTGAAGAAGTTACGGCAAATTCACTTCACAAATATGATGCATTAGTGTTTAGTAATCTTGAATTAGCTGGTGGCTCTAAGACATCATTTGATGTAGGAGAAACAGAGTACCGAGTAGATTGGAAGAAGAAAGCCAACAGTGATACCAAATTTGGCGGAGAGTTTAATGCTTGTGTAGGAACTGGCAACTGGGCAGGTACTGTATACTTTAAGAGTTCATGTTCAATTAAGTTAGATTCTGTTGTATATCCTGTTTGTCCGAATGAAAGCGATTTGAAAGACAAAACGTTCAACTTTGGCGATGCGTATAAAGACGGAGGAATGTATCAGAAGACAACAGTAGGTGGGCCTGGCAATTCATATTGCGTTTTGGTTGAGTGGAAAGCAGTAGATACAGGAAGCAATGGCGTGTGGAAATGGGAGAAGATGCCTAATAGTAAAAAGGTAGTATATATTGGGGACTAAGGCTATCGACTAAAGCATTTAATATCAGAAGTTATCATAGGTGGAGGTAAGCATGAAGAAAAACAAAGGTTTTTCGTTAGTAGAACTAATCGTTGTAGTTTTGATTATGGCGATTATTGCGGTTGTTTTGGCACCGCAGGTAACAAGTTGGGTTAAGAGTTCAAGAATATCAAGCGATAAGCAGTTAATGGACTCCGCTATATCTTTCTCACAGATGGCACTAACAGATGCTGGTGCATTTGATGAAAGCTGTGAGAAGCCCATTACTATTACAGTTACTAATGATGGTTTAGAGATTGCTAAGGGCGGTGACGTTCTTGATGCTGACGGATTTATGAACAAGTTTGCTGATTATGCAGGACTTGATACATCCAAATTGACGTCAACAGATGGTGGCAAAACTTATAAAACCGATGAAGTTAAGACAAAGAATTCAGGTTCTTCATTTGTGATTGAAATAGATAATGGCAAGGTAGCTCTTGGCGATGCATCAGGGTTTGAGGATGACAACCTTGGCACCGAGGATAATGGAACTGAAAACGGGACAAGCGGTGGACTTGCTGATACTACACCTAGAGTATCTCTTTCGAAGAGAACCATTAGTCTTAGACCTGGCGAGAGTGAAACTTTAACAGCTACTCTCAAGAATTTATCTGGTTCTACCGCTTCGTGGAAGTCAGATGATACAACTATTGCAACCGTAGATGCTTCTGGTAAGGTTACTGCAGTTGCAATAGGAACAACAAGTGTTACAGCTTATGTGGGTGATGTTACGGCTGTATGCACGGTTATAGTTTCAAATGGTACTTCCGAACCTGAGACTACAATCACATTAAACAAAACTACTCTGTCACTGACAGTTGGTAATAGCGAAACACTTACGGCAACAGTAACACCTTCCAAGACAGTAACATGGAAGTCTAGTGATACAAGTGTCGCAGAAGTATTAAATGGTAAGGTAGAAGCTAAGAAGGCAGGAAGTACAACTATTACTGCAACTACTTCAGATGATAAGACGGCAACATGTGCAGTAACGGTAACAGTAGCGGCTAGGTCATATACGATTAATTATAATGCTAATGGTGGAAATGGAACCAAGGCTCCTGTAACTACAGACAATACAGGTAAGTTCACTACTGCTTCAAAGACTACATTCACGAAGAAGAATAGTACTCTTACAAGCTGGAATACACAGAGCAATGGCTCTGGTGATTCTTATAATGTAGATACAGAGTACACTGTTACTGCGGATATTACACTTTACGCTCAGTGGACATCAAATGGACAGTATACTATTACGTTTAATCTTGATGGTGGAGAAGGTACATTTGCTCCTATCACTAAGGATAAAGACGAGACCGCTACTATTCATTCTGGAAAACCTACCAAGGCTCATTATGACTTTAACTATTGGGCTAATGGCTTTGATCACTATGCACCAGGCGCAACCTATGATAAGGCTGTAGACGTTACTCTTACAGCTGTATGGCAGGAAAAGCAGTCTTGGGATGTTACATACAACCTTGATGGAGGAAGTAACGGACCTGCAAAAGATAAGAAGTATAAAGACGAGGAATACACTATTTCATCAATAGTTCCTACAAAGAATGGATATAAGTTTAATGGATGGAAATCGGGAAACAAGACATACAATCCTGGCGATAAGTATACGAGCAATAACGCGTTAAACCTTACAGCACAGTGGGTTAAAGTTTATAGAATTCAATACAATGCTAATGGCGGTACAGGTACTATAGCCGAAGGAGAGAAGAAGAAGAATGTAGCTTATACACTTTCTGATGGAACTGGATTGTCTAGAGATGGTTATACATTTGATGGATGGAACACTAAGGCTGATGGAACAGGAACTTACTATTCTGCAAGTGCATCATATACTAAGAACGAAGATTTAACAGTATATGCTAAGTGGAATAAGATTCCTAAGACATACGGCTATAATGGTGAAATATCGGAAGATAACTATGTTGGTACAAAGTCATGCGGAAGATATGGAACCTTATATGTTGTTAAATATATTTCGGACATCGATACCTCAAAGTTAGATACCTCAAAGACATATTACTACGCAAGACAAGAGAATGGGTATGTTGAGGTTTATGAGATTAGCTATGGTTCTTATTATGATTATACATGGCGCTATGGCTGGCATTATAAAGATACATACGATTGGTTTTATTGAGAATTCTACAATATAGTGCTGAGGGGCCGCTTTCGCGGCCCTGTATACCGAACCAGACAACTTCTTACGATAGAAGATTAGAATTATGTAACAACGATTTGCCAATGCGATAAGCAGCACAAACCGACAAAGATTATATTAAACAAAAACAGGAGGAACGTATGAAGAGGAAGAACCAGAACAAGGGCTTTTCATTACCGGAAGTCATTGTTGTTGTTTTGATAGTAGCTATTCTTGCTATTTTCTTAATCCCTCGCGTTATTAAGTGGGTTAAGTCATCAAGACAGCAGAGTGACGTTCAGTTAATGGACACATCAGAAGCTTATTCGCGTATGGCATTGGGCGATGATGACGCTCTCGTAGACAGCGAAGGCGGAATCACTATCACAATTGATGGCGATAAGATGATTATTGAGGGTGACAACAATCAGGATGTTGGAGCTTTCGCAGACAAGTATGCAGAGGTTGCCGGAATTGATCCACTTACACCCGCAGGCCCTGCAGGTAATGAGGGTTCTAAGTACGAGACCGGCAAGGTTAAGACTAAGGATCCTGATTCACAGATTGTTATTGATATCGATGGCAACGAAGTAGCAGCAAGCTCGAACATTAACAACGAGGACATCAATGTTACTCCTAAGCCTACTACAGTTCCCGGTGGTACTACACCTACCACTATTCCCGGAACACCTACAGGCGATCCCGGAACACCTACAGGTAACCCTGGAACACCTACAGGCAACCCCGGAACACCTACAGGCGACCCTGGCACACCTTCAGGTACACCTTCAGGAACTCCTTCAGGTACTCCTTCGGGCGCACCTTCAGGTACACCTACCGGAACTGAGAACGAATCAAGCATTCAGGCACACCTTGACAAGACCAGTATTTCCCTCGTTAAGGATGGCCAGGATTCAATCACTGTAATTATTGATGATGGCAAGGATGTTGATTCCATTACATGGACCAGCAGCAAGAATAACAGAGTTGCAGTAACTTCTAATACAGGCAGCAGAACATGTACAGTAACAGGTTCACAGAGTGATACAGGTACAGCAATTATATCCTGTACTATTAAGCGCAGCGGAGCCAAGGATTTAGTACTTACCTGTGATGTTGAGGTTTCTGCAGGTACAGCGGTTTCAGTTGACCCTACCAGCAAGACTATTTATGTTGGAGACGAGTTAACTATTACTGCAAGCAGAACATCAAACGACAAGAATTGCAAGGTTAGCTGGACTTCTTCAAATCCTGCAGTTTTATCTGCTAAGGGTTCGACTACTGAGATTGGACAGGCTACCTTTAAGGCTAATGCTAAGGGCTCAGCTACAGTTACCTATACTTATACCTGGTACAAGAAAGCTTACAATGGTTCTAATAAGGAGTATTCTACTTCTGCTACTTGTGAGGTAACGGTTGAGGACAAGAGTTCTGCTAACTTCATTACTGTTACTTATTATGTTGCCGGCAAGTTCTGGAAGACTGAAGAAGTTAAGCTTGATTCTACAGGCAAGGCTACAGTAATTGACGAGAGCCTGTACTTTGACAATATCGTGCTTGATAATGACACACTGGTTGTATCTAATTCAGACAAGAATGTCTACTGGAAGTATAAGTCTGGCAAGAAGTTAGCAGTAGGTGGCGCTATAATGCCTTCTTATGCGACTAACAGGATTGGTAACGGTGCCTACAACTATGATGGCAAGGATGTATGTAAGAACTATGACTCAGGTGAGAACTATCTGCTGAATTATAACAGATCATACCGCGGTGAGATTGCATACGCTGTTGTAAGCCATGTTGGCCGTGAGTGGACTCTGGCTGAATATATAGACGGTGGTTCAGCAAGCGTTAGCCGTAACTGGCAGCCCGGCAAGACAATAAAGATTATCGTAGATGATACTATTACTTACTAAGGGGTATTCATGCAATGAATCACATTTTATCACTTGAAATATCGGATTTTGTGACCCGTGCATGTGAAATCTCTTACGGCACCAAGAATCCGACAGTATACAAGAGTATTGTCTTCGACAATCCTCAGTATTCTGTAGAAGACGGTTTTATCGCAGACCGCAGCGCTTACGCTGCGGCTCTGCGTGACAATCTCGCTGCAGCTAAGATCAAATGCAAGGACGTTGTTTTTGTACTTACCAGCAGCAAGGTTATAAGCAGGGAGATTACAATTCCCGAACTTAAGGAAGAACTCATCGGTGAACTCATTGAGAATGAGCGCGAAGAATACTTCCCTATGGATACCAACGATCATATCTTCACCTTCGAAGTAATGGAGAAGATTCCTGCTACCAAGCAGCAGAGAGTACTTATCTTCGCAGCACCTGACCTGCTCATTAAGAACTATCAGGTACTCGCCAAGGAGAACGATCTGAAGATCCTGGCTATCGATTACAACGGTAACACCACATATCAGTTCCTGAAGAACAGCAAGCAGAAGATAGATATCTACATTCAGGTGAATGAGAAGACATCACTGTTCACTATCCTCGAGAAGGGTACACTTGCACTTCAGAGAAATATGAACTTCGGTACGCATACGCTGACCGGAGCTCTTGGCATGTCCGGAATCTATGGACGTGAGATTGATGACACTACAGCACTTGTTAAGCTGAGCGAGAACGAGCTTCTCTATCACTCATTTGTTGAGATGGAGGAATTCAGACCTGAGGACAGCGAGGAGCAGAAGAAGCATCTCGCAATGGAGACCCTTACCGAGTCAGTAAGACCCTTCCTCAGCAACATCAGCCGTGTACTTGAGTACTACAATACCAAGAACCGCGATGCTAAGGTCGCAACAATCTATATTGGCGGTATCGGCGCCAAGGTTAAGGGCCTTAGAGAGCTCATTGAGAGCGAGTTCAACGGCATTGAGATTGTAACTGCTGACATCTCAACCTCCTCTAACTTCTCAAAGCTCAATCCCATCGGTATTGAGAGAAGTACAGAGTTCGTTGGCTGTATCGGTGCTTCACAGCGTACAATCAATTTCGTCAAGGTCGATGAGAAGAAGAAGATGGAGAACACCCTCGTGTTCTGCTTCGTCGCATTGTTCCTTGTTATTCTCGCATCTGTTGTTATCGTTCTGAACGGCAAGACCAGATACGACAACGCTCTTGCAGAGCAGTATTCACTGCAGATCACCGAGGCTAACCTTGAGGCACAGAGTACTTCTACTCTTGAGTATGAGTACAGTCTGGCTACAGCAGCTGCTGATGAAATCAAGAGACTTGATGACATCACTTACAACGTTAACGAGAACTGGAATGACATTCTGTATTATCTCGAGATTAACAGTATCTCAGATATGGAGCTTGCTTCTCTCACTTCAACAGAGACAGCACTGACCTTCAACGTAATCCTTCACAGCAAGGAGGAGGTTGGACAGTTCCTGCTTCAGATGCAGACCATTCCTTACTTCAGAAACATCACTACCGGCGGTATCAACGAGACCAAGGATGAGTGGGGCAACATCTCAATCAACCTGTCAGTTAACTGCGAGTATGACGTTCCTGAAATTGAAGCACATGCAGGGGAGGGTGAATAATGAAGAGAGTATCACAGAAATCATTAGAGCTTCTCTTACTGCTCTTAATCGTAGCTATTGCAGCCGCAGCTTATAAGTTCGGCTATATGTACTATACAGACAAGGCTGACGCAGTTGAGCGTCAGTACAAGGCAATTGAAGCGCATATCAGCTCACTCGAGGAGCAGGAAGCAATGCGTGAGACCTATACCAACGGAATTATGGAAGCTAACGAGACTATTTCTTCCACCCTTGGCAAATACGGCCCCGGTAACACTCCCGAGAAGACCCTCGCTATCATGGTTGATTTCGAGGACAACACTCCTGTTGAGATTCCTACACTGAATTTCGGCACAGATGAGCAGATATTCGCAAGCGAAGCAACAGACGAGAACGGCAACCCCAGAACAACGGCTTACCGCCAGGTTATTCCGTTCACCTTTAATACAAGCTACGAAGGCTTTAAGAAGTTCGTGGATTATATTAACAGCTTCCCTGAGCGTATGAACATTAAGGATTTCAGCATCAGCTACGATGCCTCACAGGACCTTCTTACAGGTTCCATGAACCTTAATCTGTACAGCGTACAGGATGACAACCATGTATACACCGATCCCGTATTCGAGGGCATCGCTGTAGGCAAGGACAATATTTTCGAGTAATTTACTAAAAGGAGCGAGATTATGGCATGTCGGAAGAACAAAAATTTAATATCGAGTAACGCCGGCATGTCATTAATCGAGCTGGTTGTGGGACTTCTGATACTTACTATCATCATGGCGCCCACTTTGGGAATGTTCGTTACGGCACTCCGCTCCACATCAATGGCATCACTTGAGATGGGTGCAGAGACGCTGGCACAGAATGTTCAGGAAGAAATCAAGTATTACGGCGTTAAGAACTTCAAGACAAGCATGAACGCTTCTAACGGTTACATTAATGAGGTGTTCGATGAAGCTAACGGCAAATATGTCTATCATTATTCCAATAAGCATGAGCCCGGCGGTTCATACGTATACGGTTATGAGGGCAACAATAAATACATCGTTAAGGTTGAGGTAGATGAGTCAGGTTCTGAGGGTGTAAGATACTTAAACCAGCATGAATTCGGCAATGTAAGTTCAGTTGCCATGCCGACAACACTTCTCATTAATCCTAACGAAGGCGTAGCAGATCCGCTTGATACGGCAGATGAGCAGGCCATATCTTATTTCCACAGTATGTGGAAGGGACCCGCGCCGATTGACCGCGATGCGGTGAAAGCAATGATTGACGAACGTAATTTAACGGTTACGGTTTCTAAGGAGTCTGAGAACACTTATCTGGTCAATTATGCATTCAATTACAGTGTGACTGATCCTTCACTGTTTAACGGAGGCACGTTCACGTTCGCGCCTGACCCTACAGAGCTTGAAGGCCTGAAGAGAGAGAATCTTAATCTGATATATTTCTTCTATACACCTTGGGCGGCAACCTATGATGAGGCACGCGGTGAGGTGGCACTTGACTGGACGAAGGAGATAGTTCTTCTTACAGACGAGGACGTAGACACCGACATCGATATGTATCTTGTGGTACAGCGCGATAAGAAGTATCCGACTATTACAGGTTCGATTTATTTGTCAGAGACCGGTTCTTCCAAGGTTCATATTCAGACAGAATCAGGTATTACACGTGCCGGTTCCACAGTTGCACCCGGCAAGGCTGTTGACAGCTCAACAGTTGACAAAGTACGTGTTTATAATGTAACGGTTGAGGTCTACAGAGTTGTTAACGGAACTCAGTACGGCTCAAAACCTATTACTTCAACAAAATCGACTATTACTGATTAAATCAGTTTGATAAAAAAAGAAGGCGGAATTATGAGAGTTTTTCGTAATCGAAAACTGAATAACAAAGGCGTTTCGCTCGTTACGGTTATTGTATGTATGCTTTTTGCTGCAATAATCGCTGCCGGTGTGCTCACAATTTCGGTTTCTAACGTTGAGTTCACTAACCAGCAGAAGAGAAATGCTCAAAGTAATTACACTGCTGAGCAGGTCATGGACGAGACGAAGGCCTCCATTAAGACTATAGCTGACGAAGCGTATTCTAAAGCTTTTGAGGATACGATGAAGACCTATGGTCTTGTTTGTGATGGAGCAACTACCATCGAGATGGTATTCAAGAAAGAGTTTAATACTGAGTTTATTAAGCTCCTTCTTGATAATTATGTGATTTCAAAGCCCAACGGTTCTGAGTATACAAGTCTTAGCACAAACCAGGAGGTTGCTGAGAAGGTTATGGAAGAGCTTGCTTCAACGACTGTTCTGACTAAGCTCTCTAATCCCTCCATGCTGGTAGAAGAAAGCGAGCTTAATGAGGGCAAACTGGTTAAGTCCAAGAAGCATCCCAATGTCTATCTGACATTAAGACCCGAGCCGGATGGTACTAATACGCTTATTCTTAAGGACCTCGCTTTTGAATACGAGGACAAGTACAGCAATACCTCTGAGGCCATGACAGACCTCATCATGAACGTTTCGTTCCCTACCATCAGGACTCAGGGAGCAGGTGCAGGACAGGCAACAGGTCCTGTTTCAACCAATGCAAACTTCCTTGACTGGACTATGATTGCAGACAGCAGCATTCAGATGGACGGCACTGCAAGCAGCGGCACAAGAGAAATAAATGGCAACATCTATAGCGGCGGCGATATTAGAGTATGGAATGTCGTTGGAGGAGCCAGGACTCCCGGATTTATTTTTGATAACGGTAGGATTGTTGCAAGAGGTAATCTGCAGCTTAGTGATTCGTCAGTATCAAAGATAACGAACAGCGAGATTTGGGTTAGTAAGATTCTGCAGAAGAATGAGAAAGTTTATAATGCATCCAGAACGGATACATTTATTAACGGTAAGCTGTATATTGCAGACAATATCGAGGTATCTTCTTCCGGTAATTCTACATTCATTATGATTGATGATAATAATGAACTGTATTTTTATAATAACGGAACGAATCCTGCGTTCAAGGTATCGTCAGGTCAAAGGGTTATTATAAATGGTGCATCATCAATAGACGGTTTCTTCTCAGGTGGTTTCTCTGCACTGTCGGCTAAAGGTATTGATCAGTTATGGATTGCTGATAGAGGAACTGCCAATGCGCTGAATCAGGATATTAATTTGGCAAGGTTAAACGGCAATGCTACAATTTCTTGGTATGGATATTCGTGCGATTTATATGTGAAGCCTGATTCGATAAAGAACAAGACAGGTGGTAAGCTCTATTCTGAGAAGGACACTTCCGTGACCTCTAATGTTACGGCTGAGGATGCTAATGCTAAGTTTGGCGAGATTCGCGATAAGTATATCGGACTTAGCAACGGACTTGATCCGGACTGTACTACTCTTGTTGATAAGGTTACTACGGTATTTGGTGATATCGATGTAATGAAAAATGGCAGAAATGCGATAGCTGCAAAAATCAAGGAAGTATCAGGTAACAATTCCTTCTCATTTAGCGGGAAGATAGACGAAGGTTGGCTTGAAGATGATAGCAGAAGTATTAATGGACTAGCCGGCAATTATTATATTTCAAATGCCTCTGTAACACTATCACATACAGGTGCGATTAACAAAGAAGCGAGTATTCTTGCCGGTGGTGATGTTACTATTGAGATGGGCTCCTTTAAGGGTATTGTTATTGCCGCAGGTGATGTTACGATAGATGCTGATTTCACCGGTGTAATATATGCCGGGAAGGATGTTAAAATCAAGCATGGCAATACTGTTAACGCATCAATTATTGCGAGTGGCAATATTAAGCTTGAGGGTAATGTAACTGTCAATGCGCTGAACAATTTACAGAAGGAAGAGTTCAGAAGCAAGATTGAAGGCAGTCCGATATTCCCGATGATTTTTATCCCTACAACAGGTAGCGGCGAGGAACCTGAGATTACACCTACTGAACCTCCGGTTTCACCTTCACCTGAACCTACATCGGCACCTGTACTGCAAAACAGCTACGACAGTATTTCCATCGAGTATGATAACTGGAGAAAATACTGATTGACAGGTATTACTTATTTTCAACGATAAGAAAGGAGGAGAAGCATGAAGAAGCTTAATAATTCAGGATTCAGCCTTATCGAGCTGATTGTGGCTGTTCTGATTATGGCGATTATTGCGGGCGGCGCTACAGCTGCTATTTCCTCCGTTACAGATATGGATGCGGACAGAGCGGCCAAGCGTATCGCAGCTGCCTTCAAGGTTGCGAGAACTAAGGCGCTTGCTGCTTCTGACGATATCAGTGAGGTTAACCCGAAGTCTTATTTCTACGTTGCAATCTTCAGAGAGGGCGACGAGATTAAGGTCGGCGCATATAAGCACATTTGGGATATACATGTTGAGGGATCTTCTGCGGAAGTCAACAGGGCTAGAGATATTGAGGTGTTCGACGCTGTGCCTCTTGGCAGCTATCGCTTAGGTGTCAGGATTACCGGACAGAATGGCGGCGGAGACATAGAGAACTTCGATGATGACGGTGATATGGTAGTATTCGCGTTCAGACGTATCACGGGATGCATTAATCCTGCATATACCACTGTGGGCGAGAACGGCAAGGATTACACTGACATATATTTAAATGGCACTAAGAATAAGAAACTGATTATAGTTAAGGCGACAGGACGAATTTATGAAGACTAACGAAATGAACGGAAAACTGAATAATGCCGGATTTTCGCTGGTGGAACTGATTGTTGTTGTTCTTCTGTCAACGGTTGTAGCGTTCATGATTGTGGGCTTTATCGAGGCTTCGCGTACGACCTACCAGACAGTGGATACGGAGGCTGAGCTTCAGTCTGAGTCACAGGCTGCTACAGCTATGATGCGCGAGGTTGTGAGCTGCGCGAAAGACGGCGGCTGGACATCAGCTGCAGGAACAGGCGGAGTAGCAGAGCTTGGCGCTGCAGGTGTTGACCTTTCGTCAGTCGGCGACAATCTCGGAATCTTCTGGATGGAAGGATATGATTTCTTCGACTATGATGAGAATGAGGCTGACAGAAACTACACCATGGTGTACGTGTTCGCTTTGGACAAGAGCAATGTGCTCAGATTCGCATCCTACAAGAAGGACGCTGATATAGCAGATTCGGGTGTGATAAGCTCCACTAAGCTTGCAGGCAAGATCCGTAACGACCTGCTTGACGGTTCCAATTCCAAATACGCGCTTCTCGCAGAGCACGTTGAAGGCATGATCATCAAAAAGTCGACAAGCAGCGAGGGCTCGCTGTTCACCATAACACTTAATTTTGATTACAGAGGCTCCTTCGATACATCAATCAAGGTGCTTGCCCGCAACATGAAATAAACAGAATGATGAGGACGTCTCCAGCCACTGGGGACGTTTCTTTTTGGCAACTGGCCACCGGGGACGTTTCTTTTGCAGGGATAGCGAACATGCTTGAGCAGAAGGGCGTATCTGTCGGGACCGATGCTCCAGACTAAACTCCTGTGCCCTTTTGGGGCATGGGAGTTTTTTTTGTGTGTGTGACACTTTTGTGACACTTGATGTGATATATTTCACAAAGCTATCAGTTTATATATAAATAGTTTACACATGATTAGGAGGTATAGAATATGGCATTAACAAGAGCTGAGCGCAAATGGTGGAACGGATTTTTAAAGGATTTTGAAGGGAAGGGTTATGATATAAATAATCCTGCGGACAGGTCCTGTCTGTATTCGGTTGTATCTGATGGTAATAAAACCTACTACAATATTATGGGAGATCCTACCCGTGACAAGAGTTCTACATCAGATGTACTCGAGTACTGGGATATGAGTGACTACTATTATGGCATGAAACCGGTCAATGAGGAATATATCAAGTCTTTATATGATAGCGCACTTAATAATGAGTTGTATCTTCTTGACCAGGTACAGCGTAATCAGGTTGACTTAGAAAACAAGAATCGTGCCGAGTTCATGCGTGAAATCGGTGTGGGACGTCGTGGTGAATATGTTAGTACGAGGAACGGATATGAGATTAATGAGGAAGTAAATGCAATTGAGCAGGAGAAGTTAAGTGGGCTTGACAACTTAAATCCTGAGGAGCGCGAACAGCGCAAAGCGGACGTACGTAACGAAATGAAGGTGCTCTCAAACAAACTCTACCATAAAGAACAGGCTAAGGTGAAGAAGGGTAGAGCCCAGGAGCTTAATGATGCGGATGAGAAGCTGAGATATGACAGAAACAAAGAAGAAGGCAAAGAATATCTGAAAGAGAGTAGTCTGTTCTCGGCCGCATCAGGTATTGACTTATATGAAGTCAGTATGGACCTCGTTCCTTCAAGTGCGTTTAATGAAGAGCAGCTTGAGGAATTCAAAGAATATACTGGATCGAACAAACCGTATATGTCAATGGATACATGTTATGTCAAATATATGCAGGAGGTATTTGCATTTACTCATAAGCATGGCTTAGACTGCGGGTATCTCCATGTGGGTGATGCGGCTCCCAGAGTTTTAAGCAAGTCGAATGGCAGAACAATCGAGCAGCATTTGGACGACCTTGTTACGTTAAAGGATGGCACAACTGAACTTGAACAGGCAATGGGCAAGTATATTCTCTTTGATGAGGAAATGAAGCCTGTTGACTATTCAAATCCTAACAAGCTGAAAGAAAGCCTTAGAAGCAACGGCCTGTATTTCTACAAAGATAAAGAGAAAAAGCCTACGATAATTAAGTTGGATGAGCTGACTAATACACTTCGGGAGATGAATACCGAGATTAGTGAACCGGTCCCTGTGAAGGAACCCAATGCATTAACCAAATTCTGGAGCGGTATAGTTAAGTTCTTCACCGGCAAGCCACTTGAATCTGTAGCGAGAAGAGAGCGTTACGAGCGTGAGAAGATGGCGTTTGACAACGCTAAAACCAATACGCCCTGGAAAACGACTAAGATAGAATATGAGAAGAAGGAGGAAGAAGCGAAGAAGGTATCAGAAGAAATGGAGAAGCAGCCTCAGACTCAGCATGAGGCGGTCATTTACGAGGCCGGATTAGAGAAGAACAGATATAAAGACAAGATGAATCGTCTTTACCCCGACAGCCATGAACACAAATTGGCTGAGATAAATTACGAAGCTTGGTCGACCATCAAAAGTGAAGCAAGTCTTACGGAGCCTGATTTCTCATGGATGTCCAAACCTGGGAATACGACATTAGCGAGCATCGCACTTAGTGCTTTGTTAGAGAAAGAGGAAATGACGCGCAAAAAGACCCATGATGTCACAATTAGGAATATAATAAAACACAACGAGGTTGCAGATGTCATCGATGCTATCAACAAGTCTGATGAGATTAAGGCACTTAAAGAGAAACCGATTACAATGGCGTCGATTGTGTCCTTAAGTAATAGCCATGGGCAGAAGATAGCAAGTACTATCAATGTGCAAAAATTACAGGAAAAGCCTATAAGCCGTTCAAACTCAGTAGAGAAGTCACATGACAGTTTGGATGTCTCTCTCTGATTCAATAAGTCACATCATACTACGGAGGCAATTTCATGGCATTAACAAATGATGAGCGCAAATGGTGGAGAGACTTTTTAACAAAGTTTGAGGAATCAGGTTATGATATCAACAACCCTGCGGACAGGTCATGTCTGCAGATTATGACCTTTGATAAGGACGAGAACATATTCTTCAGTACCGCAGGCGATCCCGTACAGATTAAGAATTTTGAGGATGCGGGCAACATACCTTTAAGAAGAACGGAGGACATATACAGCAGTCTCTCTGAGGTTAATGAAGCTTATGTGCATACACTCTATGAGAACGCGAAGAACAACACTCTTTGGCTGTATGATCAGGTGGGCAGCAATAGAGCTCGCGCAAATAGTGAAAGGGATATTTCCAGCGGTGAGTTCTTAAGAGAAGTCGGGGTCACTAAATCAGGTGAATGTGCTGTATTACAGTGCGTTTATGAAATGGGAGAGAAGGAAGACGAGTATAAGAAGACTATAATTCTTAAAGAAGATGCTCCCGAGACTGATGAAAACAAGCCTAAATTGACGAATAAGGAAATAGAGAAAAAGCTCCTTGCTTTCGATGAAGAATTTTTCGCCAAGGAAGCTGAGAAAATCGTCCATAGCAGCAAGCGTGATGAATATGACAAAAAGGCACAGGACAAATTTGACAGTTATGCGAGCAAAGGCGAGTCCTGGAATAAGCCAATCTACAGTACCAC
>X415_White_Rhinoceros__coassemble_160_pt1 | contig 18912 bp, 15 predicted proteins | sample X415_White_Rhinoceros__metabat2_high_PE_001 | metagenome-assembled genome bin X415_White_Rhinoceros | reverse complement strand
CAATACTATGATATCTGAGATTCAGTACTATCTGTCAAATAATTATGCCGAGAACACCTCTCTTCCTGAAATTGCCGAGCATTCCTTTGTTTCAGAGTCATACCTTTAAGAGCTGTACCGCAAGAACACCGATACTTCAGTTGTAGGCTTCGTCAAGAACGTCCGCCTCAGCAAGGCAAGTTCAATGCTTCTTGAGGGCGGCAGAACCGTCAGTGAGATTGCCGATACCGTCGGCTATCCCGATGTCGGATACTTTGGCAAGCTCTTCAAAACAAAATACGGCTGCACACCTGAACAGTATGCAACCGCACATATTAATTCTCAGCAGCAAGGTTGTTAATACTCATATCCGAAGGATAAAGAATGAGCTCGACCTTGGTATACTGACCGTATTCTGAGAAGAATTCCATTTCGTTCTCTCTGTTGAATAATTTAATTCGCTCGTAGATATTGTGAATACCGATACTGTCTCTGGTACGGTTCGCAGTAGCTTCGGGCGTTTTTTGTTCTCTAAGAGCCATAAGCTCCTCTTCTGTCATGCCCTTGCCGTTATCCATGATAGTAATTTTAACTCTTCCGTCCTCAAGCATTGTCGTTGAAACATTGATGAGATTCGTCTTGCCCGGCTCAGTTTTTGAAAATGCATGCTTTATAGAATTCTCAACCAAAGGCTGCAGAATCATCGAAGGAACCGGGAACTCCTCCGTGCCTTCCTCAAGATTGATGGCAAGCTTATATCGGTCCGGGAATCTGTACGATGTAATCAGGAAGAACTGTTCAAGGATATCAACCTCTCTTGCCATCGTAACAACGGTCTCGGCATATAGTGAATATCTGAACATCTTCGACATCGCAGATATAATGTCCTCTATCATGTCAGCGTGATAGTACTGTGACATGCTTCGTATAGTCTCGAGCGTATTGAAGAAGAAGTGAGGATTTATCTGACTGCGGTAAGCCGTCATCTCGGCCTCCTGCTGCGCCATAGCCGCTGAATACAGTCTGTCTGTCGCCTTCTTCTCGCGCTCACTCGCCTTCTCAAGACGGTCAATCATGTTATTGATTTCAAGTGCTATCGTCTCAAGCTCCTTGCCCTTGGGAATACTTATTCTTGATTCCTTGTCTCCGGCCTTAAGTGAGTTCAGATCATAAACCATACGTCTGACCTCGTTAGAGAAACGTCTGCTTATGAACAGAAGCATAGTGATGAACATGATACAGCAGAGAACTATCAGGAAATACAGCTGCTTGCTCACGCCGTTTTTGAAGAAATTCATCGAATCGGAACTTGAGATCATTGCTATCTGCCAGTCATCTTCAATATTCGAATATGTATAATAGCTCTCGCCGTTTATATTGACCTTGGCGAAATCGCCGCGCAGCTTCATTATATCTTCCGTCTTAATATCCGAAATCGTGTGACTCGAGGTCACCACCCTGCCCTTGTAGAGAATATAGCAGGCATAGTCATCACTTATCAGACCGTTGGCATCTGAAAGAAGCGACTCAAAATTGCAGAGAATACTGCAGACTGCTATTCTGTCGTTCTGATGCGAAATGCTCTGTGCGGTTCTGAATATCGGAAGCACATAAAAGAAGAACAGCGCATCTTTGTCCTCAATAGTAATATCTGTCAGATAACCCTGCTTAAGTGAAAGCAGCTTCTCCTCACCTATAGTATTCATAAGATTTCTGAATTCCTTATAGTATGAGGATACTGTATATATATGTCCGTCCTCTGCATAGTAGAACAGGTCCGAAATATACTCATTGTTGTCACGGTACGTTGCAACAAGCTCTCGCGCCGTAGTTATGTTCTGAATCTTCTCACTCGGGTTGACTGAGAAGAGACATTTCTGAACCGCGGTAGTGTATCCTACTGTCTGAGCGGAATCTACCATATTGTCCATTACTCTTTGCAGCTCTACCTGTATATAATTACTGTCACGGTAGAACTTATCCCTCAGATCGTTCTCGCTTGCCCTGTGCGAATTAATCATGTAGTAGGCTATAAGCATAATAAGCGCTATTACCGTAATCAAAAAGCATATAAAGATTCTGTAGGTAATAGTGTTCTTGTTGTCTTTAAAACCCAGTTTAGTTCTGCTCATCTGTCTGTTCCGTTCCGCTTTCTTTCGCAGCTATCAGCTCTTCATAAGTTACACCGTATTTCTCAGCTATTGCCCTCGCATAAGACATACCCTCAGGCGGCGCCGTTCTTATGCGGTAGGTACATACCCCGTCCTTTGATTCCACAATAAGAGACGAAGCACCTCGCCCGTACTCTTTAAACTCATCGAGGGAATACGCAATTTTGTGCATGTGAGTATTATAAATCGAGCGAAGCCCCTTCTTAAGCATCGCCTTGACCGCATCGCACGCAATATAGTAGCCCTCCTCAAACGATGTTGTCGAGAAAGTCTCGTTAAGCAGTATCAGGCTGTTTGCCGTGCACTCACCAAACATCTCTTTAAATCTGCGGCATTCCTCACCCAGACGTCCAAGGTCCATGGTCTTATCCTCGTCTGCGGGGAAATGTGTATATATTCCGTCTACAGGCAGAATTCTAAGTGATGCACCGGGCACATAAATACCGCCCTGTGCCATGATATATAGCTGTCCGACTGCCTGTGTAATGGTTGTTTTGCCACCTCTGTTGGCACCGGTCAGTATATACACACTGTTGTCGCTATCAAATACAAGAGTATTGCTTACGACCTCTGAGAATTTCTCCACTGAACCGGCAAGCTTTAGGTTGTACACCTCTGACGCTATCATTCTGCGTCCGTTCTCAGGCTCCTTCATTGCCGATGCCTTGCTAAAACGCATGCCCTTAGCTCTGGCCTTCTCAATATATTCAGCCCAGCGCACATAGTATATAAACTCAGGAATCAGATCTGTTATATCTCTGATGCTTATCGTTATGTGATTCGCAAGAACTTCGCGAAGCTTGCTCACAACACTGTGCAGCATATGGTTGACAATCTTATCGAGATATCTCGTCACATCCGCGGTCGCGTCACGCTGTCCGACATATGTCATACCCACTGCCAAAAGCGGGTTCATGATAGCCGTCTTAGCTGCCGCCATCTGCTCAAGACTCATAAGTCCTACGCCTTCCTTAGGATTCATGACGTGATAGTGATACTCCTTATTCCACTCGCTACCCTTATGAATACCGTTCGTGTTTGTAAGCTTATCGCTGAAATTTGATATAATATTCGACCTGGTGAAGGGCTCGTCATTAACAGAAACAAGACCTATGCTCTCGGCCTCAAATCTGCTGTTCAGATTAACGCCCAATGTGACCGAACGGATACTTGAAGCAGTAGCGTTAAGTCCCTTTATATCCTCCTTAAGAGCCGCGAAGCCCTCCTCATGGTAAATAATATCAACATAATTGCGCAGATTGACAAGTCCCTCAGAACTGAGCTCATATTCCGACAGGCACTCATAGATATCCTGAACACAGTTAATATAATCATTAGCCTCATCAAGCCTGTGCATGAGATCCCAAATGCCGGCCTTCTCATCAAAATCACGTCTTATTCCGTAATCGCGGATAAAATTGACCTTGTCGAGAAGCTTAAGAATACGCTCTCTGAGTGTAGGGTTTTTGAGAATATCATCAAACACCTCACACCTGTAGGTAGTGACCTCAGCATCATCAGTCATGTTGCACATAATGCGCTTCACAAGCTCCTGCTCAGCCGCATTCTTACAGACATCCTTAACTATTGTATCCATTCCAAGGTCATGAAAGGTCACGTCTGAAATTCTTTTGTAATTCGGCTCCGCGCCGTTAGGATAAAGAATACTGTAACGCATAAAAAACCCCAATTCTTAAGTTATATGATGTGCGTGTTAAAAGAAAGTTTTGCCAATCAATCAACAGCCTTATAGTCAGTATCAAATGTTATAAGCGGAATAAGCATTTCGTCCTCGGTCAGACTTCCGTGCATGGCCTTCCAGATTTCATTCCCGAAAAACAGCGAGAAATGCCCTGTAGCTATCGCTATATAGTCTCCGAGCATTGCCCTGAAATTCGGATTATGCTTACCCGTTCCGAAGAGCTTCTTCTCAACTGCTTTCTCCACGGTCATGAGCAGGAATTTGTCCCCGAATTCCTTAGTGAATTCAGAAACAAACTCTTCATGACGGCCATCCTTCACAAAGAAATTAATAACCCTGGGCTCCAGTGAGGGAAGACGTTTAAGACAGTCACATATTTTAGGATAATCCTTAAGCTCCGCCACGTCATTATCAATATGTCCGTGATCAGCAGTTACTATTACAAGCGTATCCTCAAGGTCTCCTACCATCTTGTTCACACACTGCTCAATGCTTCTGAGACCGGATGTCACTACCTTTGATGTGCATCCGTTCCTGTGCAGCAGCCCGTCCGGATCCTTCCAGTATGCGTAAATATACTTCCTACCGGGTTCCTTACACAGCTTTCTGATACGTCTGCAGATTCCCTTTATGCTTTTGGGATTGGGCGGTACAAACGGTGTGACCATATAAGCCTGTCCACCTGCATTGTTAATCTTTGTAATAACATTCTCATACGGTGTATAGGTGTAAGCGACATGACAGTCCGCAGCAGGCTTGTTTGTGCCCTGCTCGCAGTTAGTGAACACCGTAACATTCTTATCTATCTGAGGATAATAGCACTCCCAGCCAAGCCATGAATGCTCACAGGGCTGAAGGCCTGAAAGAGCAGAGGTCGTTGCTGCGACCGTAGTTGACAGGAATACCGATTTATAGATTCCCGCAAGGTGGCTTCTGAAGGGTCCGTCTTCCTCGAGATGATTCTCGATAATCACCTTGCCCATGCCATCCAGCAGAAGTAATACCACATTTTTGTATTCCTTCTCGAGATATTTGTCCAAAAGCGGAAGTGTCGAGCCAACGGTCTGAACTCCGAAATATTTAAGAATGGAGTTGGGAACGTTGGCTAAACAGTTCTCGTAATCAGGCCAGACAAAATCACAACCCATTTTTATACCTCCTGATTTTATTGCATATTACTCTGCTTTTCTTTATTTCTGCTAAACATAAACAGGATAGCAAATCCTATGATCAGTAATACCAGTCCTCCGGCGTCGAACCATATAAACCTGATTATTGAGTCGTTTAGTTCCGCGCATTCAGGTGTAAGACCGGATCGTATATAAATCTCGCCGATCAGTCCTACAACCTGCTGTACTATTATCGCAAGACCTAAAGCCCTGTTGTCCTTGCGGTTAAATATAAAAAACGGGTAAGTCACATTCCACATGGCAAAAGCCACACCGTAGCCCTGTATAGCTGCAACAGCCCCTGCTGCTCCGTTCACCTGATAGCTTCCCACGTAGCTTGCAGGATCAGCCAAAAATGCCACTATACATATCATATTGCTTACAAAAACAGCAAGATACAGAATTCTGGCTATTATCTTCCTACCCATAATGCGCCTCCAAATATGCAAATCCTCTATCAGTATACCATAACTATAACTTACATAGCCAACTTCTTTCGCAGGAATTAATATGATTAGTCCTTTCTGCGCAGAATCCAGATAAGATTGCTTCTGTACATAGCGGCTGTCATCGGATCACTTAAGTCTTCCCTGTCTCCGTTATAACCTCTGTAGATATCAAGCACCTCATACCCGCACAGCTCTGCAAGTAAAAAGATCTCGGAGCGGTATGTCTGTCTCATAAGAAGCGGTCTTATGCGCTCACCTATTATTTTGCCCTCCTCATCGTACTCCTCGAACTTCCAGTTGCCGAACATCTGCTGCGTGAAGGGATTATAAGATATAGCATTGTATATCTTCTCCCTGTTACCGCTTGCGTTGACATACTCAAGTCTGAAGGAATAATCATCGGGCGTTGTTTTCATCTGCTGTGCCTGAGCTTCCGGCCAGGGGTCGAACGTATTGAAAGTAAGGATTCCTCCCGGAAGGAGCTGATTTCTAAGGTTAATAAGAGCATCCTTCTGAAGCTTTGAATTAGGAAGATGCATAAAACCGCTTCTCGCAATAATTGCGAGCGAGTACTTTCTGCCCGAATCAAATTTTGTCATATCAGCAGGATATATATTGAGCGCAAGGTTCATCTGCTTCGCCTTGGAGGCAGCTACTTTGCACATTTCCTCTGACAGATCCGTTCCGTCAATCTCAATTCCCCTCTCTGCAAGATAAAGAAGCACTGCGCCAGTTCCACAGGCTACGTCGACAACTCCGCCCTGACCGAATTTATTCGCAAGTTCAAGATAGAACTCCTGGAAATTCTCGTGGTGGTCTTCAGTGCTGTACATAACCTCCAGGTATCTGTCATAGTTCTCTGCTACATCTTTGTAATCGTGTAAATCCATTTTGTGTTCCTCCTTTTCCTTTAATTTAATCACTTCTTTTGCTTTGTTTCATTCCGGCCGGGCTTAGAAACAAAAAGACCGCTTATCCGAAAAAGATAAGCGGTCAGATTATACTTATATCTGATTCTAAAAATTAAGCTTCTCCGTAACCTTTTTCGCATACAAAACTTGCACTGTCCGACATAGTTCGGGTAGTGACTGTGGTTGTGTATGTGGTTGTGGTTACAAACATACTCATGAGAAAGCTCCTTTCGTAGAATTTAAGTAAAGGTTAGCGCAACAGTTTTTGTTTGTCAACTTTTAATTTGTATCGTTAACCAGCGGTCTATAACAGCGGCCGGTCCTTTTGACGTTTCTAAGGAAACGGTCAGCCTCGTCTGAGACCTCCTCTATAATGTCCGTATCAATGTCATGTCCGCAGTTAGAATAAATAACTGCCTTACAGTGAGGAAGGCATCCTGCCGTTCTCATTACAAGCTCTGGTGTATTGATAGGATCATTATAACCCGCAATAATAAGGACGGGCACCTTAATGGCTTTTAGCGCCTCACACAGATTCTCCTCAGTCTTGAGACGAAGCAAGGGACGTCCATAGTCAAAAATCCTCTCCTCTTCAAAAAGCTTCGGACAGTCATTAATCCACTGCGCACGGTAGTCCCGTCTGCTCTGGCGGTCTGCATCGTTATCTATGGGCGGATTAAGCGGAGGGAATTCCTTAATTATACCCTGCTCAAGCATCTTTCTCAAGGACATGGCGCCCTGTTTAAGACTGTGAGGTCCGCCTACTACAGCGACAAACGACTCCACTCTGTCCTGGGCATCAAGCATAACATGCCAGCCCACACCTGCTCCGTGTGAAGCACCCATATATGTGAATCTGTCAATGCCCATCTTGTCTGCAAATCTTACAACGTCCATTGCAAATACATCGTACCATTCACCCTTGTGCTCTTCCGAAGATACCAGAGTCGAGGGATGATAACCTCGCAGTGTAACACAATATACGTGATATCCCATTTCAGCCATGCGCTGCTGCATGCCTCGCATATAGAAGCCCGCCTGTGCTGAGATTATATACCTGTCTCCGCTTCCGAACTCCTCATAGAAGAGGCTTACTCCTTCTTCTACCTCGACATGACCGGTCTTCATACATCCACCGTGGGGCAGATAGCTTCTACCGCGTCCGAGCGCGCCGCGATTGACCTCATCAATCCATCCCGTAAGGCCTCTCGGAAGTCTCTCATCCATCGGAGTGCCATCGTCAAACATAAGATTAGCCTGTACTGAATTCATCAGACAGTGCTGACCCATCTCGACACCGCCTACAATTGAAGCAACACCCTTATCACCGTTCATAGTCCACTCAGGTGTGTATATAAAGCATCTGGTAAGTGATTCAAGCTTTTTAAGACGCGGCTCAACCTCAGTTTTAAAATCGTGGAACTCATCCCGCTTAGATATGGCGAGGAACAGATTCACACCGAGCTCTTCCCACATATCAAGTATCAAATCCTCAGGAATATCCGATGAACCCACAGGAATCAGGGCATTAAAGAACTTAGGGTATTCGCATCCCATATGCAGAGTCATTGCTGCTCCCGACGAATTGCCAAGCAGGAACTTTTTGCCTACACCCTTTGTATGTTTCTTAATAAAATCATTAATAAGTCCGTAGAGAGCCGAATCATATTCAGGTCCCCAAGAGCCCTTGACCCTATCTTCTTCCCTGTACTCATTAGCAATAGGAACAAGAATATATGCTCCCCTGAAATCCGCCTGATACTCGGGCGATGCATAAAGCTCCGCTCCCGTATAGTTAATGCAGGTTATTCCAACAAAGGAGTTTGAAGTTCCATGAAGGAATATCAGCACAGGATACGTCCTATCCTTAGGATAGCCATGCTCCGTCGGATCATAGTAATAGTACTTAAGCTCGGAATTCTTATCATCTGCACACTTATACATGTCCTCACGGAAGCATTCAAAATACTCACCTACTCTGTAAGTAGGCGACATAGATACAAACGAATCCTTCGGCACGTCATTCAGCCAGGGCGGTGTGGGTCTTTCAGACATAGCTCTCTCCTTTGTAAATTCCTATTTTATATATTCATTGATGGCTCTGGCAACAAATTCTGCACATCCTGAAGCCCTCAAGAATCTGATTCTTTCAAATCTATAAATATTTTATCAGAGTAAGTACGATAGTTCCACATTCAGTATGAAAAATGAGCAAAGAAAAGCAATAAATCGTTTTACTAAAAATACAGAAATGATAAAATTAATCTTAGGAAATATCACAAAAACAAAAAGCGCTGCTCTGCACCCGCAGGCTCGGCGCGGAATGGAGATATTATGGCTTTTTTAAACGGAACTTTCTTCTCTAAGGAACTCTCAAGACCTGTTCATTACATGGCAGTACTTTCTAATGACTGTCAGTGGGGCGTGGATACCAATCCTCATTTCAAGCGTCCTGCCAAGAACGTTTACTTACTCCACGGCTATAGCGGATGTGACACCGACTGGTTCACTAACGCCCCTTTAGGTGATCTTGCGAACCGCTTCAATGTCAATTTCTTTATGCCTAACGGCGATAACAGCTTCTATCTCAACCAGCCTGAGACAGGTGCCAAGTATCAGAACTACGTGGGTCGTGAATTCGTTGAGTATACCCGCAAGACCTTCAATCTCTCAGACAAACGTGAGGATACCTTTATCGGCGGTCTCTCAATGGGCGGTTTTGGTGCACTTCATACAGCTCTTGCTTATCCCGAGACCTTCGGCAAGACCATGGCTCTCTCATCAGCGCTTATAGTTGACGGTCTCAAGCATTTCTCACCCGAGATGGATAATCCGATGGCCAACTACGCATACTATGAGCATGCCTTCGGTGACCTGTCACAGGTTGAGAACACCGATGCCAATCCCAAGGTACTGGCTAAAAAGCTTATCGACTCCGGTTCGGTCAAGCCCGACATCTTCATGGCATGCGGCACCGAGGATTTCCTATTCCAGCCTAACAACGACATGAAGGCTTATCTCGATTCTATCGGATATCCCGCAACATATGTCACTGCCCCCGGCGTACATGACTTCAATTTCTGGAGAACTCACCTTACCAAGGGCCTCGAGTGGGCACTTGAAGGTTAATATGATGAAAAAGGGTCAGACCCCTTTTCACAAATGTGAAAAAAGGTCTGACCCTTTTTCATTCCAAAACTTAAGCTTCTTCCTTCGCCTTGTCATCCATCTTCAGCATCATTGAGAACAGTGCAATTCCGATTGAAGCGATGAGTGCAGTAAGTCCCATAATCAGTACGATTGAGCGCACTGCCGATACAGGCTGCGTATCAAGATTACCGTCGAAATGCGAGAACTCAAGTACAAGTCCAAGGACAAATGTAAGCAGCGCATTGCCGAGCTTCTGTACGAAGAACATGACATTGTTGACCATACCGTCCATTCGTGTGCCCTGCTGTGCACTTAATACGTCTGTAATATCAGCACGGTTAAGACTCAGCATAACGGTAATAAGTTCAGTGCCGATACCGATTGAGCCGCACAGAACAAAGGGTGCGAATAACTGCTTGGGAAATACCACAAAGGTCAGACTTCCCACAATAAGAATCGCAGTTCCAAGACCGATAACCTTCTTGCGTCCGAGCGCTTTATACAGCCTGTTAACAAACGGAAGCGCTACAATAATACCTACGACATAGCTTGCCATTACAACTGTCGCAATTCCCGGTTTGAATATAACGTATGTGCAATAATACAGCGCATAGCCTGAGATAATAGTTGCGTACAGTCCGTACAGGAATAACATCGCAAGATTGATTCTGAACTCGCGGTTTCTCATAAGCAGTCCGCAGGAACGTACAAAGGGTACCCTCTCCTTCAGCTCATCATGAACTCGCTCAGTCGAGGTAAAATAATTAAAAAGACTCGTCACGATAACCATCGCACCTGCGATTATTGCAGCTACTAAGAATCCCTTTTTAGGATTAATCATATTCTCGTTGGCATCAAGGCCTGCCACACCGCGCACGATAGGCCAGAATATGATGGAAGTAAGTGCCATTCCGAACGCTCCTCCACCTGATGCCCAGGTACTTAAAGACACCCTGTCCTTGTCTACGGGAGACGCAAGCTGCTTCATACCGTTAACGGCAAGCGAATGAATAGTACTTGGAATACGGAATAAGAAATAGGTTACGAATGCAAGAACAATCGAGATAACGCTTCCTTCACTTCCAAATGTGGTAAATGTAAGAACCAGACATACTGCAAGCGGAAGAGAGAACCAGAGTAACGGACGCATCTTCTCGCCGTTCTTGAATCTGTGATTGTCGTATATCGAAGCAAAAAGCGGATCATTAACGGCATCCCATATTACTGCAAGACTGATAATCGTGCTCGCTATTGCGGGACGGATGTGTGCCACATTAGTGTAGAAAAATAGCAGAAATGTGTTGATGAAGGACAGCCAGATTCCTGTGCCCAGATTTGTAAGCCCATAGCCGAGCTTTTCTGTGAATGATAGTTTGTTTTTCATAAATCCCCCAATTTATTTTTATTTATTCCTCTCCTTAGTGCTGCAAGCGCCCAATTCTATTCCACTCGCCAAGCAATCGGTCCATAGTCCAAGCTGCATTGGCAGGACTGGTCGATGGAAGTTTAATCGGAGTACGTTCACATATCGGATACAGATACTTCATAAACAGATTATATGAAGTAGTGCCATTACAGTATATCTCTTGTATGTCCGCGATTTCAAGTACTCTCATGATATCTACCGGAACAACATTTTTTATGCTGCTGTCACTTGAACCGATAATATCGCACTCCTCTATCACATCCCATAATGCAATTCCATGTTTCTTTAATAAAACCGTTCTTTCGCAGGTATCCTTTGGGACTTCACTGTTTAGTATTCTTCCCAAAAGCGGCCAAAATCTGTTCTGCGGATGACCATAAAAAAATGCTGCTTCACGTGATTTGACCGAAGGGAAGCTTCCTAAAATCAGCACCTTCGAATTCTCATCGAATACCGGACCGAAATTTCTCTGAATATGCTTATACTCGTTCATCATAATGCTTAATAAATGCTATTCCTATTACAAACGCTTTAAGAAAAATGACTCCTCAAAGTCGTCTTCCTCGCTTCTGTAATGTCCAACCTCTTCGTAACCCAAAGAAAGATAGAAATCTGTTCCCTGCCAGTTAAAGGTATCCAGACGGATAAGTGTCACACCCTTTTCCTTAGCACGCTTCTCCATTTCTTCCATAAGACACCTGCCATATCCCTTACGGCGATAGCTCTCTTCAACAAATACTGTATCAACATAAAGGATTTTATACACAGACATATATGAAACAAGTCCTGCTACAATTCTGCCGTCCTCCTCTATTCCGAGAGCAATACCGCCTTCAATGCGATACTTAATGTGCTCATTATTATAGGATTCAAGTTTATCCTGAATCTCTTCTACCTGGTCTTCGTTTAAACTAATAATACTCATATTACTTCCTCCCTATTCTTTGCAAATGTACCACACATCATCCCCTGTAAATCCGCATTTCTATACAGTTCCAAAGGTGACGTCATATTATCAAGATTACCTGATACCGTAACAAACTCCGCACCGATTTTTTCAATCTGTGCAAAAGAACATTCACTATGTGCGCTGGTTTGACTCTCTTCTTCACAACTCTTTTTGTAACAGCCAAAAGCTCTCACATTTTTTAGGATTCATATCCGAATCCACATCACACGGATCGCTCACACAGTCTTTTATCTTTTCATTGAAGCCTAAGCGCCGATACAAGCGAATATTATCCTCTTCCCTCTTGTCAACGCCTATCGTCACCCGCTTAATCCCCTGTTCCTGCAGTTTCTGCATTACCGAAGTGATTAGATATGTTCCTAACCCCTGATGCTGATACTCCCTGCCAATTCTAAAAGCGCACAAATACGCCTTCTCCTCTGCATTAGCAAAATCTTTATCATCAAGTTCAAAGAACACATACAGTTCTCCTATTACTTTGCCTTGATAATCCAGCGCATAAAACACAGCGCTGCCCTTAGAAATACTGTCAGCAAAGAACTCAGCCGTGCTACTTAGCTCTCGGTTACAATATCCCCAAGCATTTATCATCTCTTCAATTGTCCCAATTCGGACAACGCACTTTGCTGTTTCGATTCCAGTCATTTATCTGATCCTCGCAAACGTGTCAAATAGAACTGTCCCCATTGACTTTAGGTGTGTTCACTTTTGACAATAAGCACACCGTCTCCACATGCGGTGTCTGCGGGAACATGTCCACGCACTTGACCATCTCTACCTTGTAACCGCCCTCCTGCAAAGCAACAAGGTCGTTGGCAAGACTTGTGGGCTTGCAGGAAATATAAACGATTCTGTCAACACCGTAAGCGATAATCTTCTGAAGTGCCTTGGGATTGATGCCCTCTCTGGGAGGATCAAGCACGATAAGGTCAGGCTTATCCTCGATAGAGTCCAGAACCTTAAGCACATCGCCTGCTATGAACTCGCAATTGTCAAGGCAGTTGAGCGCAGCGTTCTCACGGGCAGCATCAACAGCCTCAGGTATGATTTCGACACCGATGACCTTCTTCGCAACAGGGGCGAGAACCTGAGCTATAGTGCCGGTTCCGCTATACAGATCAAATACGGTCTTATCCTTTGTATCTCCTATAAAATCACGCGCCGTTTTATAAAGAACCTCAGCGCCCAAAGAATTCGTCTGGAAGAAGGAGAATGTAGTAATCTTAAATATCAGACCAAGGATCTCCTCAAAGAAAAACTCCTTGCCATATAATATGTCTGTTCTCTCTGCCTTAATTGCATCTGCCTGATCATCATTTATGGAATGAAGAATTCCTACAATACTTCCGTTCAGATTCAGTCCTAACAGGCCGTCACGAAGAGTTCCCAAAAACTCCGGCTCAGTAATAATCCCGTCCTTCCACTGGGAAGTCGTAACGATATTGACAAGAATTTCTCCGGTGGTCTGCGCCCGTCTTACGAGCAGGTGACGCAGGTATCCGCAGTGGCTCAATTTGTGCGCATAGCTGAGCCCGTTCGTGCGGCACATTCCTACAACATATTTCACAATCTCATTGTAATCCTGATTAACAATCTTACAGTCAGTAATCTGGAGAATATCGTAGAAGCTGCCCTTCTTGTGTAAACCGAGATTAAGCTCGCCGAACTTGCATGCATCACCGAAGCTGAACTCCATCTTGTTGCGGTAGCCCCATTCATTGGGACTGCCTGTAATTCCCATAAAATCATAATCTTCAGTAATAACTTTATCTAAGAGTCTCTTGACCTGCTCAGCCTTTAATGCTGTCTGGTCGGCATATTTGAGTCGCTGATAGGTGCATCCGCCACATTCTCCAAAGTGCGGGCAGGCAGGCTGCTGTGACTCAAGCGGAGACATTTCAAGAACTTCCTTAAGGTTACCCTCTGCTCTGCCATTTCTCATCTTGCCGATAGTGAACCGCACAGTCTGCCCGGGAAGTGTGTTCTTAACAGCAACCTTGTCTTCATCTACGCAGACTATTCCCTTATTGGGGAAATCAGTTCTAATAACCTTGCCTTCAAGTTCCATTCCTTTTTTAATCATTTCTCTCCATTCCGCGTTGCTTACGCGCTAAATAAATAGTGTTCGTGATTATTCGTTCACGTTATTATACTTGATATACACAAAAACAGTCAAATAATGCTTTACTTTACCTCTGCAAAGTGCTAAAATAACATAGTGGAAATCGAATCCACAATAATAGGGGACATGACTGGGTTATCAGTCACAGTTTTATATACTAAGTAAGGAGTTTACAATGAACCAGAAAATTCACACCGAAGCTGTCAGCTACCTTTTTGAGGCCGTCCTATCACTTAAGGATGAGAATGAATGCTATACATTCTTTGAAGATATCTGCACTATTAATGAGCTTCTCTCACTCGCTCAGCGTTTTGAAGTTGCCGCTATGTTAAGAGCAGGCAAGACTTATCTTGATATCGCCGAGAAGACCGGTGCTTCTACCGCTACAATCAGCCGCGTTAACCGTTCACTTAACTACGGTAACGACGGTTACGATATGGTATTTAACCGCATCTCACCTGCTCCTGCAGTACGCGATGACAAGTAATTATTTACCCAAACAATTATATCGGGTGTGTACAGATTGCTGTACACACCCGATTTCTTTATCATATCTTAAGTCACGCATCAAATGAGAATATATCCTCCAGCTCTTCTCTGGTAAGAGCGTTGATAAACACTTCCTTAGACTGGATTACAGAATCAGAAAGCTCTTTCTTCTTCTGCTGAAGCTTATATATCTTCTCTTCGATAGTACCCTTGGTAAGCAGCTTAAGAACATAGACATTGCTTGTCTGTCCGATACGGTAAGCACGGTCTGTCGCCTGATCCTCAACTGCAGGATTCCACCAGGGATCGTAATGAATAACCGTATCAGCGCCGATAAGGTTAAGTCCTGTGCCGCCTGCCTTTAAGGAAATCAGGAACATCTGTCCCTCACCTCCGTTAAAGCGCTTAGCCATATCAAGTCTGTCCTCAGGCGAGGTCTGTCCGTCAAGATAAAAATAGCTGATTCCCTTGGTCTCAAGCTCCTTGCGGATAATCTCGAGCATGCTTGTGAACTGCGAGAACACTAAGGTTCTGTGTCCGTTCGCAATCGCATTGTCTATCTGCTGAAGCAGAAGGTCGAGCTTGCCGCTTCCGCCCGAATAGTTGTCGAGGAAGGTGCCGGGATGACAGCATATCTGACGAAGTCTCGTAAGCGCAGCTAAAATCTTAATCTGGCTCTTCTCGATACCGTTCTGGTTAATCTCGCCGAACAGGTCTGAACGGATACTGCTCATGTATGAAACATAAACCTTCTTCTGCTCCTCCGTCATAGGAGTAACAATCTTCTCTTCAATCTTGCCGGGAAGCTCTGTCAGCACGTCCTTCTTCATACGGCGCATGATGAACGGTCTGATACGGGTGTTAAGGGAAGCAAGCACTTCCTCATCTCCCGCAATAATCGGCTTCTCATATCTGGTTGCGAACTTCGAATGTGTCATAAGGAAGTTCGGCATAATGAAATCAAATATCGACCACAGCTCAGAAAGTGAGTTCTCAATGGGAGTACCTGTAAGCGCGAATCTGTGCTCTGCGCGAAGCAGCTTAACTGACTGAGCGTTAAGTGATGCCGCGTTCTTAATGAACTGCGCCTCATCAAGGAATATCGAGTCAAACAGTACCTTTCGGTATACAGTGACATCTCGCCTCATAAGCGGGTATGAGGTGATCAGAATGTCATAGTCCTCATAGGCCTCAATCATCGTCTTTCTATCCTGAGGGAAGCCTGTAACTACACATGCCTTAAGCTCAGGACAGAACATGTTGATCTCGTCCATCCAGTTATAAATAATCGAGCTCGGGCACACTATGAGGAAATGTGCCTTCCTGCCCTCAGAAACTGCCTTCTTAAGCGTAGCGCTTATATATACAATAGTCTGAAGTGTCTTACCAAGACCCATATCATCGGCAAGAATTCCGCCAAGACTGTTCTTCGCAAGTGTCATGAGCCATCTGAAGCCGACCTCCTGGTAGCCTCTAAGCTCTGCCTGAATACCTTCGGGAACTTCAAATACTTCGCTCTCAGCGTTTCGGATATTATCAATAAGCTTAATGAAATCATCGTTCTTCTCTACCGTGAAACCGCACTTGTCAAGCGCATCCTCAAGGTAGAAGGCATTGCTCTTGCTGAGCTTTATGCCTGAATCGGCAATGTTCTTCGAGGATACTCCGAGGTTATCGAAGATATCCATGAGTCGCTCGAAGCCCTCCTCCTGAAGGTCGATAAAGCTTCCGTCCTGCATGCGATAATACTTCTTGCGCACGCGGAGTGATCTGAACAGATTCTGAAGCTCCTCAGGAGCCATGTCCTCGTAATTGAAGTCCATCTCCAAAAGATCCATATCGCTGCTGACTCTGAGTCCGATATTGAAGGCAGCGCCCGATACGATACGCATCTTCCTGAAGTCCTCTGAGTAATAGAGCTCAGCTACCTCAGAGAGATTCGAGCGGTCACCTGTCAGGAAATCATAAATTCCGGACTCGCTCTTAAGCAGATAGAAACCGCTTCTGGCCTCAAAGCCCCACTCCTCAAGGAGTCCTAAAACCTTGGCCTCAGCGTCCTTATTTCTAAGAATGATATAGTAGTCCGACATCGGGTTCTCAAAGGAATTGAACTCGTAGTCCGCGTAAATAAAGTGCACCTCTGCCTTAACTGCGTTGACATACTTGTCAAAATAGATGCTGCACTTAAGCTCAGGCGAAATATAACGGTCAGCCAGCTCGTCAGGGATATCAATATCCATGCTGTCACCGATTTTGGGCAGAACCTCCTCAAGGAATCTCTGCTTGTTCTCGCCTCGGAATATAAGCGCCGGCTTGTCAGGTCCAAGGTTATTGAAGAAAGGCGCGTAATTGCGCTTAAATCTTGCATCCGGGATAAACACGGCACCGTTGTAGTAGATAAGGTCGCCACTCTTTGAAAGAGGAAGCACTGCCTCCTTGTTCTTGTAATCTAAAACAATGGCGTCATCGACCATATCAAGATCGTACTTAATGTTGGGGTTCTGTCTGAACACACGCACATTCTCATAAGTATTGTCATAGAGATTAAGGGTGAAGGAATATTTACCGATAATCCTGAGAAGCTTTATAAGAAGGCTGTGTGTAAGTGTCATCTTGGCCCTGTCGAAGACTCTCTGTGAATCGGCGTCCTCGTCCATGCCGAGAATCTCCATAGCCTCGATAATGAAGTCCAAAATCTCCTGTGAGGACTTGTCAAACTCGCTCTCGTAGTAGTTGAACTTGAACTCCTTGCCAAGGACTATGCTCTGCTTTGACAGATAGTCGTTGACGAATTTCTTGATGTTCTGAATCTTATAAAGTCTGTCATGTCCGCACTTAAGTGACAGGTATGCGTTGCCCTCGCTGATTCCGAGAATCTGGGGAACCGTGATTATTGGCTCAATATGATATACCTCCATCGGGCAGACGAGATCCTCCTGTCCCTGGAAGAAATCAAGACATGCGCACGCGCGTCTGTCATCGGGTGAAGCAAGCTTATTGAGCTTCTCCTTCTCCTGATGCTTAAGTACTGCGAAAAGACCTGCAACAGCATGCTTGCAGGCACCCTTCTCGCGCATTGCGTCCGCGCAGTTACAGGTGTATGTGATTCCCTTGTCCTGGTCCTCACCTAAAAGCACGGTATATTCAAACATATCCATAACACTGCACTTAATGAGTCCCGTTGAGCGCTGAATCTGGATATTCTTGACAGCCTGTGCCCTGTATTCCTGTATTCCTCTTGTATATACCTGGTTGCTCGCAGCCAGGCTTCTAATGGCTAATCTGGTTAACTGCTGCATTATTCTGCCTTTCCTCTGAAAATATCACCGCACTTCACGTCACTGTCTACGGTAACGAAAATCTTCTGCGAAGCGTGAGGACAGCTCTCCATGTCCTCGCCGGCCTCGTTCTGAATTCTTAAGACCTTGACGTACTTAGGCTCAATCTTGCCGGGTGAAAGCACCTCGAGGCTGTCACCGACACAGAATTTATTCTTCTGCTCAAGGCTTACGACCTTACCGTTCACCTCTTCCACAGTTCCATAGTAAATATAATCCTTAACGTAAGTGCTGTTCTCATAAACCAGCGAATCACTTCCGGGCTTGCCGAAATAGAAGCCTGTCGTGAAGCGTCTGTTCGTGCACTTTGTTATCTCATCAAAATATATGGGTATGTTCTTCGAATACTCAAGCGGGTTCTCAAAGAACGTGTCAATTGCGTTTCTGTACGCACGCGCTACCGTTGCAACATAAAGAGCTGTCTTCATACGGCCCTCGACCTTAAGCGAGTTGATTCCCGCCTGCACGATTTCAGGAATATGATCGACCATGCACAGGTCCTTGGAGTTAAATATGAACGTACCGCGCTCGTTCTCCTCAACAGGCATATACTCGCCGGGTCTGGTCTCCTCCATGAGGTAGTATCTCCAGCGGCAGGGATGCGTGCAGGCACCGAGGTTGGCGTCACGTCCTGCGAGATAATTGCTCAGAAGGCATCTTCCCGAATATGAAATGCACATTGCGCCGTGGATAAAGCTCTCAATCTCCATATCATCAGGAATGTTCCTTCGGATTTCACTGATTTCTTCGAGGCTGAGCTCTCTTGCCGATACAACGCGTTTTGCACCCTGCTCATACCAGAAATTGTAATCCAGATAATTGACATTGTTGGCCTGTGTGCTGATATGAAGCTCAAGCTCAGGTGCGAACTGCTTAGCCAGTCTGAACACACCGGGATCAGAAATAATAAGACCGTCGGGTCCTATCTCATTAAGCTCTGCAAGGTATTCCTTAATACCCTCAATATCGCGGTTGTGTGCGGTGATATTAACTGTAACATATACCTTTTTGTCGTTAGCATGGGCATATTCGATAC
>X415_White_Rhinoceros__coassemble_151_pt1 | contig 19732 bp, 10 predicted proteins | sample X415_White_Rhinoceros__metabat2_high_PE_001 | metagenome-assembled genome bin X415_White_Rhinoceros | reverse complement strand
CCATTTATTGTCCAGGAAATTAATAGCCATATCCTCGACTATATTGACAACCTTTGTTGTACCCCACTTAACAGGAGTACTGAAGATACTCTCGGGTACTACAAATTTCTTGCCGTATATGCTCTTGCTGGCAACAGGCTTAGAATTCCTAAGTGTGTCCTTATAACCGTCTAACCAGCTCTTGACCTGACCCTTAACAAATACTCTGGCCGATGATACACCGCTGTCCAGAATATTGTAGAATATACCGTCCCTGTATTGCTGTCCTACCAGTTTTTTCTGCCAAGCTTTCATATGAACACCTCCATCTATTATTACTGATGCTTTAGAAGTTATATTTTCTCATTATGATTTGGCATTATACATTCACAACTGTCACAAAAGCGTCACACTATAAATGAAGGCCGCTGCATTTTTGTCGCAGCGGCCTTAGCCGTAATTACATATTCAATTTATATCTTATATGAATTTAGAGAGCACCTTTCTAAGTCTTTCTATCCTAATCGGCTTAGTGATATGCTCATTCATGCCCGCCTCAAGCGCCATCCTTCGGTCTTCGTCAAATGCATTGGCAGTCATTGCAAGTATCGGAAGCTTTGATATCTCCGTTCCAAGAGCTCTTATCTGTCTTGTAGCCTCATATCCGTCCATGACAGGCATCTGAACATCCATAAGGATTACATCGTAATCTCCTGCCTTGGCATTCTTTATCTTCTCAACTGCAACCGTTCCGTCGCAGGCATAATCAAGAATGCAGCCGCATTCCGTAAGAAGATCCGTGGCAATCTCGCGGTTCAGCTCATTATCCTCAACAAGCAGTATCTTCTTGCCGTTAAAGTCAAACTCTTCGGTTTCATTTACCACAGAATTCTCTTCTGCCGCGCTGTCCACTTCCTTAGCATCCACCAGTTTGAAATTAAAGGTAATCGTAGTCTGTGTTCCCTTGCCGGGTTCACTTGCCACATCAATGGTTCCACCCATCATGGCCACGATGTTCTTGGTAATAGCCATTCCAAGACCCGTTCCCTGAATGCCGGAAACAGTACTTGATCTGACTCTCGTGAAAGGATCAAAGATAGTCTTTAAGTATTCACTGTCCATGCCCATACCGTTATCCTTTATACAGAACTCATAAGCCGCATAACCGGTAGACTTGACAGGGCCCTCAATGATGCGCATCGAGATAGTTCCTCCGTCAGGCGTGTACTTTATGGAATTGGACAAGACATTAATCAGTATCTGATTAAGTCTCAGCCTGTCGCAGACAACATTCTCATTCTTAATGCTTACGGTGTCTATAAACAGGTCATGGTGCTTGGCGTTGACCTCAGCCTGAATCAGATCCCTTATAGAATGAACTATATCCAAAAGGTTCTCCGGCTGTTCCTCAAGATTCATCTTGCCGGATTCAATTCGGCTCATGTCCAGAATGTCATTGATCAGAGAAAGCAGGTGATTTGATGCACCGCTAATCTTACTCAGATAATCCTGCACCATCTCCGTGTTATCTATATGTCTGGTCGCCAGTCCTGCAAATCCGATGATTGCATTCATTGGCGTTCTTATATCATGTGACATATTGTTGAGGAATGTGGTCTTCGCCTTGTTGGCCGTCTGTGCCATGGCAAGTGCCTGCTGCAGGCGGTCCTCCTTCTCTTTCTCCTTGCTGAGCTCATCGGTAATATCCATGAAGCCGACAGCAATGTGATTCTCGTCTCCGACCCTGATTATCAGACATCTCATGGTCTTGACCACTTCGTCAAACATTTCTCTTACGGTAAATGTATATGAAGGCTCAGTAGTTAATCTGTTCCTTACATAATCCTTATTGGTCATCTCACGCATAAATTCCCGGTCATCAGTATATATATGGTCCTCAATATACTTATCCATGGAAGCTCTGTCATCACCATACATCTTAAATACGTCTGAGAACTCCTCGCTCATATAAACGATTTCTACGGAATCATCTGACAGATTAACCAGATATGCCGAGTTAAAGGACTTAATGAAATAATCAAGAAGGACCTTCTGCTCGGACATACGCATCTGCAGGGCAATCGTCTGGGCGCGGGCGTCATCAATACCCATAAAGGACAGAAGAACTACTGACGCCTCTTTATCCACTCTTTCAAGTACATCTACAGATAAACGCCTCATTGTCTTCTCTATACCGGGCAGCTCATAAATGTACTCTCTGTGGTCTTCCTCCACCATGTACTGCTTCATATACGAAGGATCAGAGAACTTAATCCAGTCTTCCCGATACTGCTCTCCGACGGTTTCTGAAAAACTCAGAGCCAGCTTAGAGTACTCTTCCTTCTCAGTGAAGACACCTATTCTCGAAACGCTGGACTGCTTATATGCCGATACAAGGTTCTTGTCGAGCTCGACAACATAAAGCGCATCATACTCATTAAGCAGCTTCTCTGTTACGATTCTGTAGCATATTTCAGCATCGCATTCCCTGAAACCGATGAGTATCTCATCTTCGTTTATTCTGTTAATGGTAGCGCGGTACCAGCGATACTCGCCGTCGATTCTTCTCCTGTACTCAATACTGTGCGAATCACCGACAAAAAGTCTCTGCTTAAGATCATACAGATGAACCATATCCCTGTCTAAGCGGTCACGGTCTCCGGGATAGAAATCCTGCCCCATAAACTGGATAAATACGCTCGTTAATAATCCTTCCTTCTCGAACATGCCGATGTTCTCTTTAGACACGAGCTTATATGAATTCTCTGCCATATTGCCTGCAATAACCGCTTCAAAGGTCGATGAGAATTCATTCACCACGCTTTTATAGAGGGCATTCTCTTTCTCTCTTTCAGCGTTCTCCCGCTCTCTGCGCCTTGCCCTGAGCATTATCAGAAGTGCGATGGTAAGCAGAGCTGCAAGCGAGGCGAACACAAGCTCCGGACGTGAGAAGAAATACTGCAGTGCAGACATTTCTATCTTCTTCTCTATACTGTATTTGTCCTGCAAACTGTTCATCTGGACATCCGTAACAAAGGGTGCCGCCTTGTTTATAATCGATATGAGCGCAGAATTCTCAGGAAGTGCCGCGAAACATACCGGGCAGTGTGCGTTCAGAGATTTAACGTTAAAATTCTTATTGTGTGACTTCGCTATCTGATTAAGCGCGTCGGTATAGAGAATAACGCACTTCGCATCACCTGCCTCAAGCTTCTCAATGCAGTCATAGCCGTTTGTGCAGGCAACTATCTCAGAATCCGGGAAATTATCCCTTACATAGCTTGCCCCGAGTCTTGTATCGGGCGTCGCAATAACAGAAAGAGTATCCTCGTTATACTCACCTTCATACAGAATACTCATATCTGAGTCATATACCTGCTGGGATATAATGACTCCATCGGCCTCCGCGTCATTGTAGTTCCTGTAGTACGGGTTAAACAGTTCTATCTCCCCGGACCTCATGGCCATAAGTCCGCTCTGCCTGCTGTCATAAAACTTCCACTCGACATTTATATCAACGCCTATGGCGTCGAGCATGATTTTGAAATAATCCGGTGCGATTCCCGTTATTGTCCCGTCAGAATTCTCTATTACGTACGGTTCGTCCTTATCAAAGGTTCCGATTCTTATAGTGCTGTGGTTCGCCAGCCACTCAAGTCCGTTTTCAGTCAGATCGTTATAAATCGGACTGCTCTGGAAATACTTATAGCGAAGTGCAGGCAGGAATCCCGGGTTAACAGCATCGAGATGCTTCTGTGCCTCATTAAGCTCGCCAACAAGGTCTTCTCTGCCCTTAGTTACAACGAGATAGTAAGGGTATCTGTCACCGAATTCATACACAACGTGCAGATTGATGCTCTGGATAATCGTATCCGTCTCGATTGAATAATCAATTGTGCCTGCCTTAAGAGCCTCCCAGCGGTCGCTCGGTCCGTCAAACTCAACCAGCTCACAGTTTATATTCTTTTGTCCGAGAAGTTCTCTAAAGGGAGTGTTCTGGAATGCGTCTTTGGTAGTTCCGACTCTCTTGCCCTTAAGCTCCAAAAGGCTGTCAGAAAGCCTTACCTGATTCATTGACGCTATATAGAAATGTTCATCACCCATCTGCCTGTCGGGGAACAGCATCTCCTCTGTTCTCTCCTGCGTGAAGGTAATATAAGGAAGCAGGTCAATCTGCCCTGCGAGAAGCTCTTTATAAAGGTCGCTGAAGCTGCCGTATACATACTCATACTTCCAGCCCGCATCAGCCGCTATCTCCTGAAGATAATCGTAGGCATAGCCTGACTTGGCTGCGCCTTCCTCTGCGCCGTTCATCATGCCTCGCTCAGGGTAGTACCCGACCCTTACGGTCTTGCCGCTGTTAGCTTTGGCATTGAAATTTGCGCACGGCAATACCATGGCAGTAACAAATGTCAAAGCCAGCACAACAGATATGAGTTTTAATAGTCTTACCTGTTTTTGCATCCTGTACCCCCCAAAATAAAAAAGCGAATAACATAGTGATACAGATTTATTGTATCATTTGTATCCGCTTCGTTATATTCAATTTTTACGCAAAATCGGACCATTTTTACGCATTTTAGACAAATTCCGCCATAACAATGTTGCTAAGGTCAAAACCCTTCTCTGTAAGCATAACGTATCCGTCCTTCTCTAAAAGCAGCCCCGCCTTCACATACTTCTCTAAAACATTGCCATAAAGCTCATGGATGTCCGCGCCAAACTTTGTTTTGAACTCCCTGCAGCTAAGCCCCTTAACAAGTCTCAAGTGAAGAATTATGTATTCACTTATCAGGTCCTGCTTATTAAGAACCTCGATTTCTTTGTGAATGTCTGTCTCCGGTGCAAGATACTCAGCGATATCATCCGTATTCTTATATCTCATATTGTCAACGTATGAAGACGCTCCAAGTCCACACCCAAGGTATTCCTCACCCATCCAGTATCCGAGATTGTGCCTGCATTCAAGCTTCTCTTTTGAGTAATTTGATATCTCATATCTGTGATAGCCGTATTCCCTTAGCACTCTGTCCGTAAGAGAATATATCTCGCGCTCAGTATCCTCATCAGGAAGAGGAAGAACGCCTCTCTTAGCATTCCTGCCCTTGCATGCACCCTCACTGTACAGCTCATAAAATGGAGTGCCCTCCTCAATGATCAGGCTGTACGCGGAAATATGCTCCGGATTAAGCTCAGCCACAGTTCTTAAGGTCTTCTCCCAGCTTGCGGCGCTCTGTCCGGGAATAGCGCTTATCAGGTCAATATTAATATTGTTAAAGCCTACGTCTTTAGCCATCTCGTAAGAGGTAATAAAATCCTCAAAGGTATGTATCCTGCCAAGGGCGGCAAGCTCATCGTTATTCACTGACTGAAGACCGAAGCTTAATCTGTTGACTCCGTTTGTGCGGTACAGCATAAGCTTCTCTTTCGTCACCGTTCCGGGATTGCACTCAACTGTTATCTCTGCTTCAGAGTCTATGCTCCAGTCCCTAAGCGCTTCAAATATCCTGCCTGTAAGCTCCACGGGTAGTATCGAGGGTGTCCCGCCCCCAAAGAACACCGAGGTTACGGTGCGGTCCCTGTACTTTTTTGCATATTCACGTATCTCTGTGCACAGAGCCTCCACGTACTTCGCCATCTGCCCGCCTTTTGCACATTTCTGTACATCGCTTCCGATAGGGAATGACAAAAAGTCACAGTAATTACATTTTTTGACGCAGTACGGAATATGTATATATAGTTCCAAATCAGTCTCCTTTAGAGATTAAGCTTATTCCTTTTGGCAGCCTCCTCGCGCTCTTTGCAGATAGCCGTCCAGTTGACAAGCTTAGGAATTATGTCTGTAAAATCTGCCATAGCGGCAGGAATATCAATGCCCTGCGGACATACGGCAGCGCAGGCGCCACAGCCTATACATGCAGAAGGCTTTTTATCCTCGGGAAGTGAATCAATATACATGCTCACGGTCGTTCCGCCGGTACTGAAACGCACTTCATTGTAGGAACTTATAAGCTTGGGAATATCAAGTCCCATCGGACAGCCGTCACAGCAGTATCTGCAGCCCGTGCATGGAAGAGAATTCTTCATCTGCTCAGCCATATCGAGAAGAATTTTGCACTCCTTATCGCTTAGGGCTTCTCCCTCTGAGAAGGTCTTAATATTGTCCTTCATCTGTGCCATGTCTGACATTCCGCTTAATACCATGGTCACTTCAGGTATAGTCTGAAGCCATCTGAAGGCCCACGCGGCAGCGCTCTCACTCGGGCGCTCAGCCTTAAGTATCTTATTCTGTTCTTCGCTAAGGTTTGCGAGCTTACCGCCTCTTACAGGCTCCATTACCCAGACGGGTATATTGTACTCCTTAAGAATCTCGCACTTGGTCTTAGCCTCCTGCAGGGTCCAGTCAAGGTAGTTAAGCTGAATCTGGCAGAACTCCATATGACTGCCAAACTTCTCAAGAATGATTCTAAGAGTCTCGGGGTTAGCATGTGTTGAGAAGCCGAGATGCTTAATTCTTCCAAGCTCCTTCTGCTTAACAAAATAATCAACAATTCCCCACTTCTTATCCTCGTATACGCTTAAGGAATTCTCACACACATTGTGCAGCAGATAGAAATCAAAATAGTCTACATTGCATTTCTTAAGCTGTGTCTCAAAAACATCCGCAGGATCATAGCTTGAGCTTATCTGATGACCCGGATACTTTGTCGCAAGATAGAAGGAAGCCCTGTCGTATTTTTTAAGGCACTTGCCTATAACAGTCTCACTTAATCCGCCGTGATAGGGATAGGCAGTATCAAAATAGTTGACCCCCTGCGACATACAGTAATCAACCATCTCCGCTGTAGTCTTCTCATCAATGCTTCCGTCAGCATTAAGCGGCAGTCTCATCGTTCCAAAGCCGAGTGCAGAAAGCTTAATTCCCTTGAAATCCTTATACTTCATACAGTCCCCCTCACATATATGTGCATATCACATGCTTCTTAGGCCTGTTATATTCAGGCCACAAAATAAAGCAGTCCGAACAGTACGACTCCTACAAGAATAAGCATCGATGCCATGAACTTCATCTGCTTTATCTCACTGTCGACTGCAATCTCCTTGGGATTCGACGGATTGTATCTGATGGTTATCTGTTCCCCGTCACTCCACTTGCGCTTGCCGTTGCCATTCTCGCTTGTGTGCTCAACGCGCTCGCCGTTCACGTAGTATTCATATATTGGTAAATAAACCACGCTCTCAACCTCGCGGCCCATCTCCTCGTCATAGTGACTGTTCTTTTTTGCCCTGTAGCCGAGAATAGTCGCAACTGTAGGGATTTTGCATACATTGTTCAGTTTTATCGACTTGGCAAGCAGAATAATTCCAATCACGCATAAAACACCACCGGCAACAAACGCCAAAATATCAGTTATCATATCTCTTACCTTCCTCCTTATAGATCGGGCTGTCCTGTCAGTCCTTAAACTTACATTTGTATTTTAACCTTTTATATAAGTTTTTGCAAAATATTTGCATCCGTTAACCTCATTAATTAAAATAGAAATAGTAAGTATCACGAATTCATAATAATCATGAAAGGTAATACATGAAAACTCTTTTTACCATTGATTTAAAGGACTATGACGACAGCTTCAGTGTATTCTCCCGTCCCTCTGCAAGAGCGATAATTATAAGAGACGGCAGGGTACTTCTTATGTACTCAAAGAAGTTTGACTATTACAAATTCCCGGGCGGCGGAATCGAGTCCGGTGAAAGCAACACTGACGCACTTATTCGCGAGGTCAGGGAAGAAACAGGCTACGCTGTAGTTCCCTCAAGCATAGAAGAATTCGGTCTCGTAATACGCAAGCAGAAATACACCTCTCAGAAGGACACAATCTTCTATCAGGAGAATTACTACTATCTCTGCGAAGTATCCGGCGAGCCTTCAGAAAGAAAGCTTGAGGATTATGAGATTGAGGAGGGCTTCACTCCCGACTGGGTCGAACCGTTAAAGGCGATAGCCTGCAACCGCTACACAGAGCCTAATGTTTGCGGTAAGGACATGAACATGGTCGGCCGTGAGAAGCGCGTGCTTGAGCTTGTGCGCTACTATATGTTCGATAAGCTGCATATGCAGAAGGAACATGATTTCATCGCAAGTCTCGGTCACGAAGAATACTTCGAGATGGTTGATTTCGTAAGAAACAAGCTTAATGATAAGCCCACAGAGGACATCAGTGCCAAGGGCTCAATCTTCTACAGCAGATTTGAGCACACAAAGCGCGTTCTGGCTTGGGCCAAGAGGCTCTATGACCATGCTGAGAATAAGGAGCTTCTCAAATATGACGAGCTGATGATTGCCACAATATTTCACGATGTCGGAAGGTACAAGAAATGCGAGACACCTCATGCAGTAACCGGCGTTCCCGTGACAAGAGAATATCTTCTTGCGCACGGCTACGACAAAGACAAGGTTGAGTATATCTGCGGTCTCGTCGGCCATCACTCAGACAAATGGCGCATGCACGATGAAGATATAGACCCTAATCTTCTGCTCATCATGGAGGCAGATGATCTCGATGACATGGGCGCACAGGGAATCGTAATGGACTGCATGATTACAGAGGAATCCCATCCGGCCGCAGCCTTTTATGACTGCTACAATCATATATTTGACTATACAAGACGCCAGCAGCTTGAGGGCTCGAACCACATGGTAACTCCTTACGCTAAGGCTGTCTGGGATGAGAAGACAAAGCTCGTAACCGAATTTATGGATTCATTTGAACAGGATATTGCTTACAGATAAGCAGAAAGGAAGAATATGGACGGGAAGGTTAACTGGGGAGTACTGGGAACAGCAAGGATTGCCGAGCACTGCACTATTCCGGGCATGCTGGCCTCTGACAATGTAAGACTATACGCCATCGCAGGCCGAAGTCAGGAGAAGGTAGACGATTTTAAGAACAGATTCGGTTTTGAGGTCGGCTATGTCGGCTATGACAAGCTTCTTGCTGACAAGAATGTCAGCGCAGTATATATTCCGCTCACAAACGACCTGCACAAGGAGTGGGTCATCAAATCACTTCGCGCAGGCAAGCATGTATTATGCGAGAAGCCCATGGCCCTTTCGGCGGCGGATTCTAAAGAGATGTACGACGAAGCCCGCAAGAATCACGTGTTCCTTATGGAGGCCTTCGCTTATCTGCATAACGATTATATGAAGGCACTTATAAATGATGTCAAAAGCGGCGTAATCGGCGATATCGCCTATATCGATACTGCTTTTGTGACTCAGGGCTACAAAACTGATTTCAGGCTTCACAAGAGCTTAGGCGGAGGTATGATCTACGACCTCGGCTGCTATTGTACAACCATGATTCTCTCTCTCGTCGATTCAGAAATAGAATATGCAAGAGCCGTAGCTGAGAAGAACGATGACGGTGTCGACAGCTTCGCAGCTGCAATCATTAAGTTCAAAAACGGCACCCGCGCGTCCTTTGATGTGGGCATGATAATGGGCGAGGAAGGCAATTCCCGCTATGACCGCCTCTTCATTCACGGAACAAAGGGTGATATCCGTTCCGAGGTTGAATATAACGGAAGCGGTGAGCTCGAATACAGGATTATAAGCGGCGGACAGACTACCGTAAGACATATTTCCGTTCCGCAGAATTATTCGTTAGAGGTAACCCAGCTTGGTAAATGCATTCTTGACGGCGATACTCCCCGCGTCAGTGAAGAGTTCTCCATAAAGAATGCCAAACTTATAGATATGCTGCTCGAAAGTATTGATTACTGATTAAGGAGAACGATATGCCTAAGATAGAGTCACTTAGTACTGCCGAAGAAACTGTAGTTGAGAAGAAACCCGTCAAAACCGAGTCTGCAGAGCTTCAGGAATACTCGTCGCACAGCACGGTAACTGATGTGTCCGACCTTAAACCCAAGAAGCCCAAAAGCCACAACGGTCTTCGCATATTCATGCCCGCGTTCGCTGCGATATACGGCGTTTTGGGCAGCGCGGCCTGCAGCATATTCATTATGCGCAACAGATCCCTGGCGAATAATATTTACTCGAATATATGCGAGATAGTCTTTATTGTACTGACTATGCTCTTCGCCATCAGAGTTCTTCCCAAAGCGTTCCCCGAGATGCGCAGCTACACCTTTAAGGCTCCGCACTGGTATACGGTCATTGCTCTTCTGTTTGCAATGCCTCTTCTGATTATTCTAAAGTATAGGGCCGTCTACCTTTTTGCAACTTATATAAGTCACAGCGAGGTCAGTTTCGAGGTGTTCACCTATTCTGCCGAAGAGCTTAAGGAAGACCTTGTAGCCTGTGGCTCAGCGATACTTCTTGCTCCCATTTATGAAGAGCTGTGCTTCCGCTATATACCGCTTTCGGTATTTAAGAGAAAGATTCCACGCATTATAGTCTGCATACTTATCGGTGCATTCTTCGGCTGGCTGCATGCAGACAACCTGGTCGCAGTCTTTATAGACGCCATCTTCTACGCCATCCTGTTCCTCGCATCAAAGAATATCTGGAACAGTATAGCAGCTCATTCAGCCAATAATCTGATTGTAACAGTATTTGCCGTTATGTCCTATTACGGTGTTGAGATACGCGTTCAGCATAGCAAACCCATGATTCTCTTTATGAGCACCGGATGGACCATTCTGTTCGCTATTCTGGCCGTGAGCGGATTGATAATATTCTTCCTCGGACGGAAGCTCAATCAGTCAAAAAAAGAACGTACATAATGTACGTTCTTTTTTTATTTATTCTGTTTTACTGTAATCAATAAATGAAATGTTCAGATCTGCCTTGCCTGAGATTCCCTGGATTGAACCGGATTCTGAGTACTGCAGCATTTGGAAATCATACGGGAACGTAATGTCCGGACTGTAGCACGCGAACCACTTATCGTAGTCACCAAGCTCCGTAAGATCGATACCCATGATCATGTACTTGGTATTGGCATAAATCATAGGCTTATAGCCCGCTTCTGAAACTCTGTCACAGAAGGTCTTACAAAGAGCCGTTCTGTCTGCCACGCTCAGTCCGTTAGCTCTTGCCGCATACGTTGTAACCCGCTCCGTATCAAAAACGACAGGATAAGTCACGTTGTATTTACCAAGGGCATTAATCACGTAATCAGCTTCCTCCAGTGCTTCCTCTTCATTCACGGCCTGTGAGAAGAAATAAACACCGACCTTGATTCCGTTAGCCAAAGCACCTTCAATGTTCTTCCTGTAATAAGGATCAAGCTCCAAGGTTCCCTCGTTCATACCTCTGTAACCAAGTCTTATGATTGCGAACTCCACTCCTTCGCCCGCAACCTTATCCCACTCTATGGCGCCCTGGTACTTAGATACGTCTATGCCTCTGACTGAAGCAAGGTTGCCGTCAGCATCGAAGTAGCGCCAGTTGTTGGCATCGCTCGTATCAAGATTGTCCCAGTAGTATTCACACGCGGGAATCTGATGGTTCACAGCTACAAAGAAACGTTCGCCTCCGTTACCGTTTATGGTGACGTATTCAGCAGGGACCTCCTCTGCAGGACTTATAAATCCGCCAAGCTCAGGGTCTTCCTGATTAGCAGGAACGAACGCGCCGTATTTGGCTCCGTTAATGGCAAGCCCTGTATCAGAAGGAATCAGCTTACCGCTCAGTTCACCCAGGTAGAGTGAATCGCCCATCTTGACGAAGGTTGACCAGCTTATGGAATCCTCGCCTACCTCAAGATTAAAGCTCGATGCATACTCGGGTATCTCATACTCGTTATACATAATCTCTGTAAGCAGCGCATCCGAAACGGCATACTTATATGTAGCCTTGCTGGTCTTCAGCTCATATACATTATGAGCATCAGGAAGTGTTGACACTTCCTCGCTAAGCTGCACGGTCATGAGCTTGCCGATTCGCTCGCTTAAGTTTCTGCAGTCATACATGCGGAAGCTTTCGCAGTCGATGAGTCGTATCTCATCCGGGATACCGCTTCTTGCGGCACCCGGATAATCTACAAATGCAAGATATTTGACTGTACCGATTTTTGTATACTTAGGGCACAGCTCAACAAGATCTTTGTCGATATCGTAGGACCTCTCAAAGGTGAAACGCTGATTGCCGTTCATGACAATAACGCTCTTCCTGAAATTGAGCTCCTCCGTGTAATACTCGTTTTTATAGCAGACACTTATGTTACCGTTAGTATAAACGAGATACTCCAGTCCGTCGATTTTCTCAACGCTGCACTCAAACGGAGCAATTGAATCGTGGCTCACGTAGCGCACCTTCTCCGTAAGATTCTCAGCATATCTGGCCGTAGGTTCGGGAGTCGGTTCTGCAGTAGGCGCAGGCTCTCCTGCACTCTTCTCCACTCTGCTGCGGGTCACATCTATTACTGTCGAGCCATCCGAGAGCTTCAGATACATGGCAATAGCCATGCCTGCAAGGAGCAGCAATTCCACAAGAGCCACACACATCCATATGGATGCGCGCCTAAGGTTCCTGTTAGAAGTAGCTGTTTCTCTGCGAAGCTCTGCAATCTCGTCCTCGGTTCTTGACAGACGCTTTGACAGCTGGTCCGCTTCCTGCGTTTTGTCAGCAAGCTCCTCATTCTTGCCCTCTGCCTCATCAAGCAGTAGGCCTAAATAGTCGCGTGCCGCCTGGAGTTCATCCTCCCTGAGCATTCTGCGTTCCTTGTCCTCAGTGTAAGCCTTCTCCAAGGTCTCGTTTCCATCGTTAACAAAGTCATTAGCCATTAGTTGGTCTCCAATTGTTTCTATTCTGCTGTGTAAATAAGGTATGCAATAACAGCCATATCAGCTCTTGAAGCGTTCTTAGCTCCGTCTGTGATGCCCTTAGCAGGATATCCTGCGCCCTCAAGTGCTGCAGGATAAGGCATTCCAAGACCGGTACAGAATGCGTTGGCATAAGCTGTCAGGTTCTCTCTTGTAAGAACATCAGAAGCATTGCCTGCAGGGAGAAGTCCGTAAGCGCTAAGTGTTGCAAGTGCTTCCTCGGGACCTGCGTTCATGCCGAGCATCTTACAGCAGATTGCTGCGAACTCGCCAAGAGTAGCATTCTCCTTAACACCAAAGGTATCATTAGCTGCAGGATCCATAAAGCCGTTCTCGTATACGAAGCGAACTGCATCATAGAAGCTGTCCTTCTTTGTTACATCGCCGAATTCAACCTGAGTCTTATCAACTGAGTTGAATACGTTGATGATGCTCTTATATAACTTAGCGTTGCCGTTGATGATTGATGCAGCGCCTGAGGTTGACATCATAGCGTTGTCAACAAGCTTCTTATAAAGCTTTGAATACTCAGCTGCCTTGGCAGGAGTAATAGCCTTAAGAGCCTTCATATCATCCAGGACATCCTTCTGATTCCTGCCGCAGATAACAGTAACTGCTGCACTGTAGCCGCCGCTTAACTCACCCTGTGAAAGTGCGTAGCCTGAGTAGTTGGACAGGATGTATCCGTCAAGGGTCTCCTGATCAACACTCTCAAGTGACTTAACCATCTCAGGAAGCTGTGCGTAAGCATTGAAGCTCTCTGCAACGTTAGGGTCGCGGTATGAAACAATGTAAACACCTGTATCGAAAGCTCCGTGCATTACACCATATGCGCCGTACTTATCACGGATAATAGGATACAGATAGTTGTCGTTAACGTAAGAAGCAATTACGCTGATATCTGCAGTAATCTTATCAAGACCGAGATCCTTCTTATCTGTGTAGATTGCGTTGAAGGCTACAGATGAATCTGTAATGATACCCTCTGAATCAGCGGGAGCATCAAACTTATAGTTCTGCTTTGTTATAGCAGTTTTGTTAAGCTTAGCAAAGAACTTGTCTGCTACTGCTCTGTGGTTTGCTGCGCTCTTTGAATTACCTACAAAACCTGAAATAGCGTTTGTACGGTTGTTAAAGTAAGCTGCAATACCCTGGAGATTCTTAACAACCTCAGCGGGATTGCTCTGAAGCTTAGCCTCTACCTCACTTAAGAACTGATAGAAATCAAAGTAGTTAATATTTGAGTAGTAAGCATATAATTCAGAAGTCTTACCTGCCATACGATAGAGCTGTGCAGCGTATGACTGGCTGTTGATGGTTGCCTTAAGGTTGGTCTTCATAGCTGAAACCTCACCTAAGAGCTTCTCAACATCGTCGAACTTAGTGTTATACATAATCTCGTATACGAGATCGTATGCTGCCTGCATATCCTCATCCATTGCAGTGAAGCCTGTGCGGAAATAAGGACGGTAGCCGCCATCAGGAGTATCCATAAGTGATGCTACAGATGCGAAGCCATACAGGTAACGGGTCATCTTGCTTGACAGCTGTGATACTGTGTACTTCTTTGTGTCAAGACTTCCAAGAAGGCTTGTATAAAGCTTGAAGTACTGAATCTGGTCCTGCTTGAGGCCCTGTGCATCAAACAGAAGTATTGTCTGTCCTACGCCGTCAACGTTAGCATTGACATCAATCTTTCTGACGCCGTCTGAGCCGACCTTGTCAGTGTAATCATAAATTCTTGCTTCCTCAGGAAGACTCTCAACGGTAACAGCTGTGAGCTTACGGATGTACTCAGTGTTGTCAACGTCCTCTTCTTCCTCGTATGCCTTGGTTGCTGCAACAAGTGCATCAATCTCGTCCTTGGTAAGAGAAGCCTTGTAATCAGCAAGCAGCTTAGCAAGTTCAGCATCCTTCTTCTCCTTGGCTCCGACTACGGGAACTGTATAAGAAAGAGCTGTATTAATGTCATCATCAAGGAAATACTCCTTAACGAGCTTCTTAAAGGTGCCGTCTTCAGCAAGCTTCTTGAAGTTATCAATATAGTTGAGGTAATTGATATAGCCTAACTCATCGCCGCAGCCTGCCCAATAATACGCGATATTGGGGATAATGTTAACGCCTACTGATGAGCTCTCAGCAGAAAGAAGGATATTGAGCTTGAAGTATGCGATGATAGCATCTACAGCTTCCATATCAAAGCCCTTCTTGCTGATGGTCTTAAGTGATTCATCAACAATGTTTCTGAATACTGTTACGTCTGCCTCATTAATACCTGAAGCGTAGAATTCAACCATGTCCTCAGGACCGGTGAAATCAATATAGCAGCCTGCAGAAGCATAAGGAAGCTGCTTCTTCATGTTCTGCTTGAATACTGAACTGTCGTCTGTAATAAGTGTCGTGAGCAGATCGAGCTGATTAATCTCATCCTCACTAAGCTCACCGAGAACGAAACCGTAGTAAGCAGTAATTGCCTTCTCAGTATCGGTGCCCTCTTCAACAGCATATTCCCAACGCTTAACTACATCCTCGGTAATAGGTGTGTAGTTAACATCGGTATGATCGATAGTCTGCTTCTTAAACTTTGAGAAATACTTATTCATCAGCTTAAGGAAAGCGTCAACATCGTCAAACTTACCATAAATGCAGGTAAGTGAGTTCGAAGGATGATAATAAGTATCGTGATAATCACAAAGATTCTCCCATGACATCTCGGGGATATGATCAGGGTCGCCACCTGATACATTGCCGATGTAGCTTCCGGGGAAGATAGTCTTCATAAAGTTGAAGCTTGAAGCTGAATCAATAGTGTAAGCACCCTGCATCTCGCTGTATACGGTACCTGCGATTGTGAGGTCAGCGTCAGCTGAGGGAAGAACGAATCTCCATGCTTCCTCTCTGAAGATTGACTCATCATCACAAACGATAGGATTGAAGCAGCTGTCAGTATAGTAATCAGCGTACTTAAGAAGCTGTGCCTCTGACAGAGATGCAATCGGGTATGTGGTCATGAACGGATATGTTGCTGCGTTCATGTAAGTGTTGTATGTCTGGTATGAAAGATTAAAGAACAGACTCTTTGAAGGATACTTCTCGGAACCGTCAAGTGTTGAATGCTCAAACACATGAGGAATACCTGTATCATTGATTGCAGGAGTCTTGAAAGTAATCTCATAGGTGCGGTTTGTGTCATCGTTAGCGATATACATAACCTGTGCACCGGTCTTGACATGCTCAAAGAGAACAATATCAGCGTTAACGAGCGGGAACTCGGTAATCTTAGTTACCTTGAAGCCGTTAACCTCATCGCCTACAGCATTAGCTGCAGAACCGGGAATAGCACCCTTCTTGCCACCGGGAAGTGTGAGCTTCTGTCCGGGGTAAATAAGGTTGATATCCTTAATCCACTGTCTGTTAAGCTCGTAGATTTCTTTGTAGCGGTTGCCGTCGCCTAATTTCTCGGCTGCAATCTTCCAAAGGAAATCGCCCTGCTTAACTGTGTACTCATTATCCTTATCAGCTGCCTTGGTCTGCACTCCGCTTCCAAAAACGAGAGTGAACACAAGGAGAACAGCAAGGATTCTGGTCCATTTTTTCATTCGTTAGTTCCTCCTATTCCTATTACATAATATGGGTGATTTATGAGTAAAAACTCACTGATTATGATACCATATATATCAATAACTGTCAAAATTACAAACCTTAAGATTACATTAAAAAAAGGGTACATTATCTTCACAAAAGCAAGATAATGTACCCTTTGTATTACCATTTATTTATGCTCTGAGTGTTACTCCGTATTTAGCCTCAAGATCGGCAAGAATCTTCTCAACGAAGCCGTCAATCATTGCAGGTGTGAACTCCTCATTCTTAGGAGTAAATACAACTGAGAAAGCAAGGCTCTTCTTGTTGCCGAGCTGAGCGCCCTCATAGATATCAAAGAGCTCGATGCTTGTGATGTACTCACATGACTCCTTAATTGACTTCTCAACAGCTGCACAGGTAACGTCCTTGTCCATAACGAAGCAGAAATCGCGCTTCTCCTCAAGGAACTTGGGAAGCGGAATGAAATGACGGTCCTTGCCGTAGTACTTGCTGAGAGCCTTAAGATCGATTTCAGCAACGTATGCGGGAACTCTCATGTCCATCTCATCCTGAATCTCATACAGGAGCTGTCCGAGGAAGCCGACCTTCTCACCATTGCAGATAACAGTTGCTGTTCTGTAAGGATGAAGGAAGGTGTTCTGTGAAGCCTCATAATCGAAGCTTACATCGAGTGCGTCTGCGATGATGTCTACAAGGCCCTTCAGTGTGAAGAAGTTCTCCTTCTCACCGAATACACCGATACAGATTGTCTCGCGCTCATCAGGATACTCAGTTAAAGGAAGCTCCTTAGGGATGAACTTGTTGCCGAGCTCATAGATTCGACCTTCAAGGATGCCCTTCTTCTGGTTCTTGGCAATAGCTGTGAGCATCTGAGGAACAAGGGTCGTTCTCATAAGAGAAAGATCGATGTTGATAGGGTTAATAAGCTTGATTGCATGGCGCTCGGGCGCATCAGCAGGAAGTCTTAACAGGTCAAGGTCTGAGGGTGAGAAGAATGAATAGTGAACACCCTCGAAGGCTCCGCCTGCGCAGAGAGCACGTCTGATTTTAAGCTCGCTCTTCTGACGAAGGTTGTAGCCACCGCTTGTTACCTCAGCGGTAGGAATGAATGTAGGAATGATGTGCTCATAGCCGTACATTCTGATAACCTCCTCTGCTACGTCCTGGTATGTAGCCATATCAGTACGGTATGCAGGAATCATAAGTGTGAGCTCGTCTCCGTTAAGTACGGGAGCGAAATCAAGGTTCTTGCAGATTCTTATAATATCAGCATCCGGAACTGTGATTCCTAAAACGCCGTTAACCTTCTTAACACTTACAACAAGCTTGAAGGGCTCAACGCTGTTACCGGAGTTAATGTCAAAATGGGTAGATGAAACCTTGCCGCAGCCGAGCTCTTCAATAAGATGAAGCGCTCTCTTCATAGCCATTACGGTTGAGTACTCATCAACGCCCTTAGAGAAGCGTGCTGATGAATCAGAAACCTGGCCGAGGGCCTTGCTTGACTTACGGATGTTGTCATGTGCGAACTTAGCTGACTCAAACATAACAGCACCTGTGGTGTCAAGGATTTCTGAATTGAGACCGCCCATGATACCTGCAAGTGCAACAGGCTTCTTGCCGTCGCAGATTACGAGGTTGTCATTCTTAAGCGCGAATTCCTTCTCATCGAGCGTAACAATCTTCTCGCCGTCATTTGCGCGGCGTACGTTGATTGCATTGCCCTCAAGGTATGAGAAATCGAAAGCGTGCATAGGCTGGCCGATTTCTTTAAGTACATAATTGGTAATATCAACTACGTTGGAAATAGCTGAGCAGCCTACTAAAGCAAGTCTGCGCTTCATCCATGCGGGTGACTCTGCGATCTTAACGTCTGAAACATAGTGAGCAATGTAGCGGGGGCACAGATCCTGTGCGTCAACCTTAACATTGAAATTAATAGTCTCACCTGACTCATGGTAGTCAGTTGCGGGAGCCTTAAGAGGAAGCTCTAAAACTGCAGCTACCTCACGCGCGATACCGAAGATGCTCTGGCAGTCAGGTCTGTTAGCAGTAATCGATACATCAAAAATCCAGTCATCAAGTCCGAGAACAGGCTTGATATCTGCGCCGGGTGTGCAGTCATCAGGCAGAACCAGAAGTCCGTTGTAGCCTGCGCCGGGGAACATATCCTCGGTAACACCGATTTCAACGCCCGAGCAGAGCATACCAAAGGAGTCATAGCCTCTGAGCTTGCCTGCGCCGATAGTCATAAGACCCTCAACAGTCTTGTGGTCCTTAGCTGTAGCATAAACAGTTGCGCCTACAAGTGCCAGGGGATATTTGCCTCCTGCCTTAACATTGTCTGCGCCACAGCAAATCTGAAGAACACCGTTCTCGCCCGCGTCAACGGTGCAGAGATGAAGGTGTGTGCCCTCAATATCTTCACAGGTCTTAACAAGTCCTACAACGACCTTGTCAATCTCGTGACCGACCTGATACTTCTCTTCTACCTCAAAGCCGCATGAGAACAGCTTCTCCTCGAGGACATCAGGTGTTACATTAATATCTACATAATCTTTTAACCAGCTTAACGGTACTAACATTTGAATATCCTCCTTCCCTTAGTCATCAATCTGATCGAGTACTCTCATATCGGACTCGAACAGAAGCTTAATATTATTGATACCGTACTTGAGCATTGCAATACGCTCAATACCGATACCGAAAGCAATTCCGCTGTATACGTCACTGTCAATTCCGCAGTCCTCAAGAACCTTCTTGTTAACTACGCCTGAGCCTAAGATCTCAATCCAGCCTGTACCCTTGCACAGCTTGCAGCCCTTGCCGTGGCACTGGAAGCAGCTTACGTCAACCTCTGCAGAAGGCTCGGTGAACGGGAAATATGAAGGTCTCAGACGTGTCTTTGTGCCCTCGCCGAAGATCTTCTCAACGAATACGTTAAGCATACCCTGAAGGTCGCACAGAGTGATGCCCTTGTCTACTACAAGACCTTCCATCTGTGAGAACATAGGTGAATGTGTAGCGTCATCGTCTGAACGGAATACCTTACCGGGGGAAATAATCTTAATCGGAGGCTTCTGCTCTTCCATAACATGAACCTGACCTGAAGAGGTCTGTGTTCTTAAAAGGAACTCAGGGCTTAAATAGAATGTATCCTGCATATCTCTTGCGGGATGATCCTGAGGGATATTGAGCGCGGTGAAATTGTAGTAATCTGTCTCAATCTCCTTGCCCTCATATACTTCGAAGCCCATAGAACCGAATATATCAACTATCTGGTTGCGTACCTGGGTGATAGGATGAAGCTTACCGATAGACTGCTTGTCTGAAGGCAGAGTAACATCTATCT
>X415_White_Rhinoceros__coassemble_145_pt1 | contig 19956 bp, 16 predicted proteins | sample X415_White_Rhinoceros__metabat2_high_PE_001 | metagenome-assembled genome bin X415_White_Rhinoceros | reverse complement strand
GAATAAAACCTGTCATTGTTGAGCTCGGCCTTCAGACCATTCACGAAAAAACAGAGGTCTTTATCAGAAGAGGATACCCCCTTTTGGTCTTTGACGACGCCATGAAGCGTCTGCAGGCAGCAGGACTTGAAGTGGTCGTGCATGTAATTCTGGGGCTGCCCGGGGAGAGCACTGAAGAAATGCTTGATACGGTGCGATATGTCGGAAGATATGCGCTCGGCGGAAGACTTGGCATTAAGCTTCAGCTGCTGCACATACTACACGGAACGGATCTTGGGGATATGTATGAGAAGGCGCCTGAGCGTTTTATTGAAGGCGGCGACCTTAAGCTGTATCTTAAGGAACCGGAAGAATATCTTGAGGTCCTGCTGAGGGCGTTAGAAATTCTTCCTCCGGATGTCGTAATACACAGACTTACGGGAGACGCACCGCACGATAAGCTGATGTTCCCGATGTGGAGCGCCAACAAGCGCACCACGCTTAACGCGGTAGTTAAGGAGATGAGGGAACGCGATATCAGGCAGGGCTATAAAGCACATACTTAAGATAAAACTGAATAGTGATGAGTATAGAGACGGCTGTCGCAGAAGGCAGCCGTTTTCTTAAAGTCTTTTTAATTATTTTTTAATGTTTACTATATTGTATTAAAGAATACCCTGTGATATATTGTATTTCAGAAAGACGAAAGGAGATTAAAGACATGAACGCACAGTTTAAAAAAGGAGCGCTCGAGCTCTGTGTTCTTTCTAAGCTCATGGGAAGTGACAGATACGGGTATGAACTTACAGATGAGATTTCCCAGAAGATGGATATAGCTACCGGTACACTGTACCTGGTGCTTAAAAGACTTAAGGATGACAATCTCGTTGAGACATATCTGCAGGAATCTGACAACGGACCGGCTAGAAAGTACTATCATTTGACAGAACAGGGCAAGGCCTACCAGATGAATTTAAAGAGTGAGTGGCAGGAATTTGTAAGTGCCATTGACGAAATTATTGCATAACCCATTTAGGGAGAACGGAGGAATTATGACAAAGGAAAAGTATATGAACGAACTGAGCGAGAAGCTTAGTGTGTTCGGAGATGAGATTAAGAATGAGATTGTGAGCGATTACGAGGAGCATTTCCGTATGGGTCTCGCAAGCGGCAAGACAGAAGACCAGATCTGCAAGGAGCTCGGAAGTATTGATGAGCTGGTAGCAGAACTTAATAAGCTTACCGGCAAGGAAGCTGAGAGCAAGAGCTGCGGCAAGGACTGGAAGGAGCGTCTTGACTTTGATTTCCATATTAATGACGAGACCAAGGAGAAGTTCACTAAGGCAGCTGAGGGCTTCGGCGAGAATTTCAGCGAGGCTATGAAGAACTTCGCAGGCTTCCTCGGAAGCTTCGCAGCTAACGTAGTTAAGACTACCGAGAAGGTAGGAGGAAGCGTTGGTGAGTCAGCAAACCAGTTCACCGGCAATGTTTCTGACAAGGCATCTGAGTTCGCCAAGTCTTTCACAGCCGGCTTCGAGAGTGTTGCAGGCAAGGTAGCTGACAAGGCAGACAAGTTCGCTCAGGAGGTTAAGAACGGCTACAATACCACAAAGAACAAGGAGGCAGCAGATGCTTCCTGTGGCGCAGAGGCAGAATGGGAGCCCATGGACAAGAGCGAGGGTGCCGTAGCTTCAGAAGAGAGAGCAAGTGATGAATGTGATTCAGTAATTATTGATGCAGACTGTGCGGACATCATCATTTCAGACAGCGATGACGGTAAGGTAAGATTCAATTATACAAATCATGGCTCAGTTAATCAGCAGCTGGCATACAAGTTTGATTTCCATCAGGAGGGCAGAACCGTATACGTAACAGTTAAGAAGCGCCCCGGAACAACAAACTTCTTCAAGAGTATGTCATGTCCCGATATCGAGCTTGAGGTATTCCTTCCTGAAGGACTTAAGAATGTCGCAGTAGGCACCATGAGCGGTGACATCAAGGCTGATGACATCTCTGTAGAGCAGTTTGATGCGAAGACAATGAGCGGCGATATTGATATTGATAACTGTGTATTTAAGGCTCTTGAGACAACTACAATGAGCGGAGATATTGAGACTGAGGACTGCAGCGCAGTGAGCGCAACCTTCTCAACCGTAAGCGGTGATCTTAATTTCTCAGGTAACGCAGAGAGCATTAATGCCAAGACCACCAGCGGCGACTTAAATATTACAAGCGCTAACGTGGCAGATGTTACAGCCAACTCCATCTCGGGAGATGTCGAGGTCGAGCTCGAGGGAGTCGGTGGATATCTTGCACATGTTAAGACCACCTGTGGTGATATCAATCTCAATTACCAGAGCGAATCGCTTGATATTATCCGCGGCGGAAGCTACGTGATGGGCAGCGGTGAGGTTAAGGTTAACGCTACAACAGTGAGCGGAGATATCTCAATAGAGGCCTGACGTTAATGCGTTAAAGTGTTGCCAAATTTGCAAAATGTGAAATAAGTCCTTGACACAAGGAATAAAGACGCTTATAATCCGTACTCAGTGGACACGAGTCCAAAATATTAAAGAAAGTGAGGTAAAAGCAATGTCAAAAATGTTAGTAAAAGTTTTATCAGTAAGCAGAAACTATAGCATGAGTTTTACCTCGACCTCGGATATATAAGCTTAAAGTAAGTGGATATTTTGGGCCGTGGTGCTTATGCGCCACGGCCTTTCTTTATGCTTATGCGGGGTGTTTTTGCAGGGGCGGGCTGCAAAAATACAGGCGTGTTCGGGTGTTGAGAGGTTAAAACAGAGTTATTATTCTGTAAGGAAAGTTAAGTAAAAAGCTTGAGCAGGAAGCTCAAGCCAAGAATAGGATGTGAAAAACAAAATGAAGAAATTTGGCAGCTATTTAAGGAAATATTGGCCGGCGTATGTTTTTGCGCTCATATGCCTGTTCCTGTATGAGGCACTCGACATGGTGTCTCCTCAGGTTGCCCAGAAACTGATAGATGACGTTATCAAGGGAGGCAACATCGGTCTGTTACCGATGCTTCTCATCACGATGCTGGTAGTCGGAATCGGACGAGTTCTGTTCGGCTACGGCAAGGAATTCACTTTTGATAAAGTGAGCTTCAAGATCGCTTCCACCATCAGAAAGGACATGGTGAAGCACATTCAGAAGCTTGGAGTTGATTTCTTCGACAAGACCAACACGGGCGAAATCATGTCACGTGTTACCAACGATGTAGATCAGATGCAGGCGGCATTCGGTTATATCGGAATGCTTTCAATACAGGTTATTGTTCACACTGCTTTAGTTCTGTACTTCATGTTCAGAATCAGCTGGAAGCTCGCGCTGTTCCCGGTTGTTGCGCTTCCGGTGTGCGGCTTCCTCGCAATAATCATGGAGAAGAAGCTCGATAAGGTCTATGACGACATCAGCGAGCAGACAGCGAAGATGAACACGGTTGCTGAGGAGAACTTAGCAGGTGTCAGAGTTGTTAAGGCATTTGCAAGAGAGAAATATGAGATAAGCAAGTTCCTGGGACACAACAAGACCTACTACGATCTCAACATGAAGCAGGCAATGCTCTGGATTAAGTACAATCCTATATTCCAGATGGTTACGAGAATGCTTCCGATTCTGTCGATTCTGTTCGGCGGAGTGCTGGTAATCAGGGAGGAGATAACTCTCGGTGAGCTTGCAGCCTTTGTAAGCTACTGTGAGAACGCTATCTGGCCCATGGAAATGCTCGGATGGCTCTCAAACGAGATTGCGTCAGCTTTTGCTTCTAAGAAAAAGCTCGACAAAATCTGTGATGAGGTGGCATCCATTCAGGATATGTCCGATGAGCCTGAGGGTGATGAGATTAAGCTCGAGACCCTTGAATTTGACCATGTAAGCCTTACCCTCAAGGATAAGGAGATTCTTAAGGACGTAACATTCACCTTAAGAGCGGGTGAAACCCTTGGAATCATGGGCGCGACAGGCGCAGGCAAGAGTACGATCGTCAATCTTGTACTCAGATTCTACGACCCTACGACAGGTGTAGTACGAATCAACGGAACCGATATTAAGGAGCTTCCGCTTGCCCAGGTAAGGCGCGTGGCAGCGACGGTTATGCAGGATGTATTCCTGTTCTCGGATACTATCGCCGAGAACGTGAAGCTTGGTAAGAAGGCCTCTGTCACAGAGGATGACATTAACGAAGCTCTTGAGGCAGCGTGCGCAAGCGAGTTTGTGGACGGTCTTGAGGACAAGGCGGACACGATTATCGGCGAGAGAGGCGTCGGACTTTCAGGTGGACAGAAGCAGAGAATCAGCCTGGCAAGAGCATTTGCCAAGAAGGCAGACCTGCTTATCCTTGACGATTCAACCTCTGCGCTGGATATGGAGACCGAGCATCAGGTTCAGGAGAACATCAAGAAGATGGGCGAGATGAGCAAGATTATTGTGGCTCACAGAATATCCGCTGTCCGCAGGGCAGATGAGATTATTGTTCTTGAGGACGGTAAGGTTCTTGAAAGAGGAACCCACGAGAGCCTCATGAAGCAGAACGGTTATTACTACAGCACCTACATGGCTCAGTACGGTACATTTGAGAGTGCAGAGGGCAATGAGGCGGATGTAGTTGCGTAATGACCAAAGGAGCTAAATTGGTCATTCAGTAATAGAAGGGAAGATGATATATGTCCAGAAATGCGACTAAACAGGATGAACAGCTGAATGCAGCGAGCAAGCTTAAGACGCTCGCGAGACTGTTCTCATATCTGCTTACGTATCGCGGCCTGATTGCCGGAGTTCTTGCAATCATGGCAGTGATTACCGCTATTCAGATAATCAACCCGCTCATCATTGAGAGGGCGATAAATGTCCACATCGCGGACAAGAACACGGACAGTCTGATCTGTCTGTGCGTTGCCGGGCTTGTGGCTAATATAGTAATGATCCTGCTTATTAAGCTCAGAATGTATCTGATGTCCAAGATGTCAAACGAGATACTGGTCAAGGTCAGAAACGAGCTTTATGAGCACATTCAGAAGCTGGGCTTCGGCTTCTTCGACAGCCGTCCCACAGGTAAGATTCTCTCACGTATCATGGGAGATGTTACATCACTTAAAAACGTTCTCTCGGAGAGCGTAACAACACTTATCCCGAATGCCGTGACTCTTATCGCGGTAGTGATAATCATGATCGTGAAGAACCCCAAGCTGGCACTTGCTTCGCTTTGGAGCCTTCCGATTATGTTTGCGGGAGTATGGTTCCTTGAGAAAAAATCACATGCGGCATGGCAGCTGTTCCGCAAGAAGTCCTCAAACATGAATGCATTTATCCATGAGGATATCGCGGGAATCAAGGCTGTACAGAGCTTCAACGCAGAGGAAGAAACCAGTGAGACCTTCGAGATGCTCGTTGACGAGCACTACGGCAGCTTCGTCAGTGCCTGCAGATGGTCAGATCTGTTCGGACCTGTTATTGATATCTGCTGGGCAGTAGGACTTATTGCCATGTACTATGTGGGAATCAAGGTAATCGGAATTAATGATGTACCCGTAGGTACACTTGTGGCATACGCTTCATATGTAGGCATGTTCTGGATGCCCGTTATGAATCTGAGCAGCTTCTACAATCAGTTGATTACCAACATTGCCGGAGCTGAGAGAATATTTGAAATACTTGATACTGCACCGGAGATTACGGACGATGAAGCTACGCTCGACCTGCCTAAGGTTCGGGGCGAGGTAGATTTCAAGAACGTAAGCTTCCATTATGATGACGATCCCGATGTGTTGAGCGGCGTGAGCTTCCATGTTGAGCCCGGCCAGACGATAGCACTTGTAGGACCCACCGGAGCAGGTAAATCAACCATTATCAACCTTGTTTCAAGATTCTATGACGTTCAGTCAGGAAGTATTTTAATAGACGGTTATGACGTTAAGAGCGTCACCATCGAGAGCCTTCGTAAGCAGCTCGGTGTCATGACTCAGGAGAATTTCCTGTTCACGGGCACCATAAGAGACAATATCAGATACGGTAAGCTCGATGCGACCGATGAGGAAATAGAGGCAGCAGCGAAGGCAGTTAACGCCCACGAGTTCATTATGAAGATGGAGAAGGGCTACGACACTGAAATCGCAGAGCGCGGCGCAGGCCTTAGCGCAGGCGAGCGCCAGCTGATTGCTTTCGCGAGAACCATGGTTTCTGATCCCAGAATCCTCATCCTTGATGAGGCAACCTCAAGCATCGATACACATACAGAGATTATGGTCCAGAAGGGCATTGAAGTCCTTCTTAAGGGCAGGACCTCCTTTATTATCGCACATCGTTTGTCGACCATCCGCAATGCGGACAAGATTATGGTTATTGATGACGGCGGAATTAAGGAAGCCGGTACTGCTAAGGAACTCATGGCCAAGAGAGGCGAGTACTATAAGCTCTACATGGCACAGTTCGAGGCTGTGTCGTAATAAAAGATTGTTCATACCGTTTTCGCAGGCTAGGGGCGAGGATGATATTGACAATATTATAAAAAACACTTAATATCACACGAGTGGGTCCGAGCGGCCCACTCGATTTTGTACATTCAGGATTATGGATCGGAGATTTTATGGCTAAGAAGAACAGGCTTTTTGGCGACAAAAAGTTTTATATGATGGTGCTGGCAATTGCAGTACCTGTAATGATTCAGAATGGTATAACCAACTTTGTGGGACTGTTAGACAATATCATGGTCGGACGGTGCGGAACCGAGCCTATGTCGGGCGTTGCAATCGTTAACCAGCTGCTGTTTGTCTTCAACCTGTGCCTGTTCGGAGCAGTGTCGGGAGTAAGCATTTTCAGCTCCCAGTACTACGGACAGCGTGACTGGGACGGCATGAGACATGCCTTCAGACTGAAATTCATAATCTGTTTAGCAATTGCACTTTTGGCAATTTTGGTGCTGTTATTCGGCGGCGACAAGCTCATAAGCTACTACCTGTTAAGCTCAGACAGCGAGGGTGACGCTTTAGCGACCTTTGCCTACGGACAGGATTATCTGAAGGTGATGCTGTTCGGACTGGTTCCCTTCGCATTGTCCCAGCAGTACTCAAGTACCCTCAGGGAAATGGGTGATACCAAGGTCCCCATGATTGCGGGAATTATTGCCGTATTCACAAACCTCCTCTTCAACTGGCTCTTAATATTCGGTAAGCTCGGCTTCCCTGAGCTCGGCGTAGTGGGAGCAGCGATTGCGACGGTTATTTCGAGATTCGTCGAAGTGTTCATTGTTGCGGGATGGGTACATTTCCACAAGGAGAGATATCCGTTCATCGTGGGCGCATACAAGAGCATGTATATGCCTGCAGCGCTTGTTAAGAACGTTGCAATCAAGGGCACACCGCTGCTTATCAACGAGACTCTGTGGTCCGCGGGAATTGCGCTGCTCACCCAGTGCTATTCGCTCAGAGGCCTTGAGGTCATAGCGGCAATCAATATAGCTTCTACAATAACGAACCTGTTTAATGTAGTCTACCTGTCACTCGGCTCATCCGCGGGACTTATTATAGGACCGATGCTCGGCGCGGGCGAGTCCGAAGAGGCGAAGGATACCGCATACAGGATGATAGTGCTCTCAGTGCTTGTCTGCGTGGGAGTCGGCCTGATTCTGTTCATTGTGGCACCCCTGTTCCCGAGATTCTACAATACGGGCGAAGACGTGCGCGCCATCGCGACCTCGGTCATCAGAATCGGCGCCTGCTGCACCCCTATATACGGCTTTGTTCATTGCTCATACTTTATTCTGCGCGCGGGAGGCAAGACAATCATCACCTTCCTCTTCGACAGCGCGTTCATGTGGGTATTTGTTATCCCCGCAGGCCTGATTCTTTCGAGGCTTACGGCTATGACGATACTTCCGATGTACACCTGCATCCAGGCTATGGATCTTATCAAGTGCGTAGTCGGATTTGTGCTTGTTAAAAAGGGAGTTTGGGTAAATAATATAGTAGATGATATGAAATAAGGGGGATTATACCGTGAATAAAAAGGCGAAGAATTATCTTACCGCTACAATAGTAATGCTTATAGCATTTATAGGATTTACTTTTGCAGTTAAATTTGCCGATGTACAGGCAATCGGACCTAACGGAAGTGAGGTCGGCCTTGCAACGCTTAACCAAAAAATGAGGGAAGCGTTTGGCACAAGCTCTGCATGGGAGGGCTATACCGAATGCCTCGGATACCTTGCAATAGCAGTGGGACTGTGCTTCGCACTCATCGGTCTCATTCAGCTTATTAAGGGCAGAAGCTTAAAGGCTGTCGATAAGGATATCTGGTGCCTTGGCGGATTTTATGCAGACCTTGCCATCGTGTACGTTCTCTTCGAGAAGCTTGTAATAAACTACCGACCCATTCTGGAGGACGGCGAGCTTGCGGCTTCTTATCCTTCGTCACATACGATTCTTATAGTCGGAATTCTTGTAACCGCAGCAATGCAGATAAACAGCCGCGTTGACAATAAGACCATCCGTACTCTCGGAAGCGTATTCGCTATTGTCCTTGCGGTAATCGCAGTGTTTGGACGTCTGGTTTCGGGCGTACACTGGTTCACCGATATCATCGGCGCCCTGCTCCTTGTGGGAAGTCTTATATTAGAGTACTGCACGGCAGTGGAGATTGTGAAAAACAGATAATAGAAGAATACAGAGATGTTCGCAAGACCGGGACATTACAAATTAGGGACGTAGTCAAAATGCACGTAAGAGCGCGTGCAGTTTGACTACGTCACTAATTTGTATGTTCCTGACTATTTTACATAATAATGTCTTGCAATCCACTTGGACAGTCCGCCAAGGCCCGGGTAGACGATTCGTTCGCTCATATTGAGCTGGTCGAGCATGTCGCGCACGCGCCAGCGCAGTTTTTTATCGATGACGTACTTGACGGTGTTGGAGGTGCATTTGTCGAGGAAGCCTTCAATATCGGTCATAGCCATGGGCACGAGCGAGAAGAAGGAGTACTGGTTGACGATGCGGTCGTTCATCGAAGGCGGCTCAATAATAATCATGGCCTTGTCGCCCATGTCAGCGTCGTACTGTTCAAGACTTCCTGCGGCCTCGTCGAGCATGTCGACGGAGAATATAGTCGCGAGATTGCGGTTAACGATAGCCTGGTAGCTGTCGGGCAGAAGCGAGTACATCTCGTTCATGTCGATGCGCCATACAACGCAGTCGTGCTCGCTCATCTCCTCGAGATTGTCCTCTGTCATTGCAAAATGCAGGCCGACAAGCGCGGAGTGAGACCAGTCAAGAAGACGTGTGGGCAGACCGTAGTGCTGTCCGAGAATCATCTGTCTCCAAACGGACTGTGCAATGTCGGGCTCGTCTGTAACCGCATATTTGGCGAAATTCTCAAGGATTGCAGGCTCTAAGGTCTTCTGCTTGTCCTTGCAGTTGCGGCTGAGCGAGGTGTACATCTTGAAATTGACATTGGGAAGACCGCGGTATAAGTAGGAGCTGCGGTTTCTGTTGAGATCGGGTCTGAATTCCTGCTCGGTGAGGAGCGGAAGGAGCTGATCGAGAGTGTTTATTCTGATTTCTTCAATCATAAGAGCCTCCGGGTAAATATAAATATTTAGTCTGTGATATCTTTAAATTCCAGGTCTATGGCGCGGCTTAAGTCGTCAGGGTTTATCTCCACCTGATAGCCTACCTTGCCGGCACTGATACAGATAGTGTCGAAGAGAATTGCAGTCTCGTCTACAACTGTAGTAAAAAACTTCTTCATGCCTATCGGTGAGCATCCTCCGTGGATGTAACCCGTAAGAGGCAGCAGGTCTTTCTGCTTGATCATTTCTATGCTCTTCTCACCTACTGCGGCAGCGGCCTTTTTGAGATTTAAGGAGCCTGTCGAGGGCACTACGAATACGTAGTGGTCACCGCGGTATCCGACGGTAACTAAGGTCTTAAAAACTCTGTCGGGCTCCTGCCCTAAAACTTGGGCGACCTCAAGTCCTGACACGGCGTCAGTGTCTGCGTAGCAGTGCTCTTTGTAGGGAATCTGAGCCTGGTCGAGAAGGCGCATGACATTGGTTTTTTCTGTGGGTTTCTGTTTCATTTCTAAGCTCCGTAATCTTTATAAAAAAAGTGTAGCATTGCGCGAAGAAGGTGTCAATTAAATGCAGTCCCGGCAAGCAACTCGTCATTGCGAACATCATAAAAGATGTAGTATAATAAGCATGGAGCACACTTTTTGTGTGATAATTTATTAGGGGGATTATGTTATGAGTGAAACAAAACAGCTTAAATTGAATTACAAGCGGACCGCACTGATCGGTTTCGCGTTTTTTGGAATCCTGCTTTTATGGCAGGTATATGATTCCTGGTGCCCTACATTCCTGACGGATATTTTCGCCAGAAGAATGTACGGACTCTCATCTGCAGAGCTTAAGGCAAGCGGCAACGCTGACGAAATCCTTAATGTTCAGTGGCTCGTTGGTATTATCATGGCATGCGATAACCTCGCAGCGCTGATTCTGTTACCTATCTTCGGTAATCTGTCAGATAAGACCAAGACACCTATCGGCAAGCGTATGCCTTACATTCTTACCGGTACTTTGGTGGCAGCACTTGCATTTCCGTTCATCCCGCTGTTCTTCCATAAGAACAACATCGTTGGCATGGTTATCATGATGGCCATCGTGCTTATGTTCATGATGATGTACCGTAACCCCGCTGTTGCGCTGATGCCCGATATCACTCCCAAGCCCTTACGTGCTAAGGCAAACGGTATCATCAACATCATGGGATACTTCGGCGGCGCATTTGCAACCGTACTCGGAATCTTCATGAAGCTGTCTGATTACATCAATGTACCCGATGCAGCAAGAAAGCTCTGGATTATTGAAATTCCTTTCATCGTAGCTTCAATCCTCATGGTTATCTCAGCCTTCGTTCTCTTCGCAACAATCAAGGAGAACAAGCTTGCAGAAGAACTTAAGGAAGACATGGAAGAGGGCGAGCGCCTTGCAGCTATCGAGACACCCGTTGACGACGACGCACCCATGTCAAAGGCTAACAAGAGAATGCTTCTTGCAATCCTCGGCGCTGAGTTCTTATGGTTCATGGCTGATAACGCAATCGGAACCTACATCGGCAACTACGTTATTTACTATCTTAATTCAGTATCAAGCTCAACAATGTTCCTTACCATCATCGGCGGTGTTGCTTCAGTAGCGGGCTTCGCAATCGCAGGTAACATTGCAGATAAGATCGGACGTAAGTGGACTATTTCAACCGGTCTTGCTATTTCAGTAGTAGCACTTATCATCATGTGCTTCGCAGCACCCACAGGTGTTGTTACAGGCGCTAACGGCGAGTTCTCATTCCCGATGTTACTCTACGTTGTATGGGCTATTAAGGGCTTTGGTATGGCACTTGTTCATAACTGCTCATTCCCTATGGTTGTAGAGCTCTGCTCATCAAAGAAGATTGGCAAGTTCACAGGCTTCTACTATGCAGCATCGATGTCGGCACAGACAGTTACACCTATTCTGCTCGGCTTCGTATTCAATGTAACACGTAAGTGGAGCGCACTGCCTGTATATTCATCAATCCTTCTTGTATTAAGCTGCGCTGTATTTACACTTTTAGTTAAGAACATCAAGGCACATAAGGTTGAGAACGTTAAGGGTATTGAGGCAATTGATGGAGATTAATATATGAGAATGGCTGAGAGAGAAGTGAAGGATTTCACTACGATTACAGAGATTATTAACGAATGTGAATGTATCCACTTAGGCCTGATCAGTGAAGGGGAACCGTACGTGGTTCCCCTTAGTTTTGGGTTTGATGCGGACACGGAGAATGAGAAGCTGGTGCTCTACTTCCACGGGGCAGCTGAGGGGCGCAAAATCGATGCTATTAAGGAGCACCCCACAGCAGCATTTGCGATGGAGACGGGCTTTAAGCATGCCCGTGAGGAGATAGCCTGCACCGGGCGCAGCTATTACAGAAGCGTTATGGGACGCGGAAGAATAAGCTTCGTTACGGATGAGGCGGAGAAGGAGCATGCGCTCAGGCAGATTCTGCTCCATACGACCGGCTATGCGACGCCTGTATTCTCTGAGGGCGGCGTGAGCGGAACCTGTGTGTACAGGATGGATGTGGATGCGGTTAGCGGCAAGCAGAGTCTTGAGGAGACTAATAAGACTTCTAAGAAACAGCCGGCTCAGATGCCGCAGAACGCCGAGGAGCTTGTCGCGTATGTCGACGGAAGCTATGATATCGTTACTACTAATTTTGCGTACGGCTGTGTAGTTCTTATGGACGGACAGGAATATCCGATGTCTGAGGCATTCTCAGATCCTGACCTTGCCACGATGCGCAATGTCGCAGGCGAGATAAAGGGAGCCGAGGCCGCGATAAGGTATGCGCTTGACTGTGGAGCGAAGAAGCTCACTATATATTACGACTACGAGGGTATTGCCAAGTGGCCTTTAGGACAGTGGAAGGCCAATAAGGAGGGCACGATAGCATATCGTGATTTCTATCGGGAAGCGGCGAAGAAGCTTGCGATAGAATTTGTGAAGGTCAAAGGCCATTCGGGCGACAAATACAATGACATGGCAGACGCGCTTGCCAAGAGCGCCCTGGGCATTAAGTAAAGGAGAACGGATATGAAAGTAATTCTGGAGCATCTTACCAAAAAATTCCCCAATCGAAACAAGAAGGTCGGCGGAGACGTCATCGCTGTCAACGATTTCAATTTTGAGATTCCGGACGGCAAGCTGATTGGTCTGTTAGGTCCCTCGGGCTGTGGCAAGTCCACTACCCTGAACCTAATCTGCGGTCTGGAGACACCTACTGAGGGCAAGATCTGGTTCGGCGATATAGATGTCACAAATCTTCCTCCCGAGAACCGCGGTGTCGGTTTAGTATTCCAGAACTATGCGCTCTATCCGCATATGACTGTTGAGAAGAACATTATGTATCCTCTGGGCAACCTTAAGGGCGCACAGAAGATGACCAAGGAGGCCATGAAGGCCAAGGCGCTCGAGGTAGCGAAGCTGGTACAGATTGACCAGCTCATGGAGCGCAAGCCCAGTGAGCTCTCAGGCGGACAGCAGCAGCGAGTAGCAATAGCGCGCGCACTTGTCAAAATGCCTCAGGTGCTTCTTCTTGACGAGCCTCTTTCTAACCTCGATGCGAGACTGAGACTTCAGACACGCGAGGAGCTCAGAAGAATCCAGAACGAAACAGGTATTACGACCATCTTTGTAACTCATGACCAGGAAGAGGCCATGAGCATCTCTGATGTCATTGTAGTTATGAAGGACGGCGCCATCAATCAGATAGACAAGCCTCAGGAGGTATATGACAACCCTGTCAACCTCTTCGTTGCAAAATTCCTCGGAACCCCTGCAATCAATGTATTCGAGGGCCGCGTTAAGGACGGAACGCTCTATATCGGCGAGGATGCGGTAATGGAGACGAAGGGCATTGATGACCGTGAGGTATGGGTAGGAATAAGACCCGAGGGCTTTACTGCGGACGACAACGGTAGAATGAAATGCAGGTTTATTTCCCGCGAGGTTATGGGACGTGATTCAAGTATTCTTGCCGGACACGAAGGCTTCACCGGACAGAACATCAGAGCAATCATCAGCTCAGACACGGCAGTGAATGTACAGGACGGCATGGTCCGCTTCAACCTGAAGCCTAACAAGGTACACATCTTTGACAAAGAGACCGAAGAAAGACTCGGAGATCGGAGCTCATTATGAAGAAGAATCTGAAGGGCTGGCTGTATCTGCTCCCGGCGATAGCCTTCCTCGGTGTGTTCATGGTATATCCTCTGATTGACGTACTCGTGTACTCTTTTGAGGAGAGCTACAATTTCGCATCGCAGACATATATGGGAACGGGCTGGTTCAATTACTCCTACGTGCTGCATGACCCTTATTTTACGCAGGCGCTTAAGAACACCTTTATCATCGTTATTATCACGGTTCCGCTGTCAACGGGCATATCCTTGCTGATCGCGTTAGGCTTAAGCAATATTCCGAAGCTTAAGGAGCTGTTCCAGACAGTATTCTTCCTGCCCTACGTTACCAATACTTTAGCTGTAGGTCTTGTATTCATGATCCTGTTTAAGAAGACTGCTTATTCAGACGGACTTGTGAATCTTCTGATCAACTTCTTCGGCGGTGAATCCGTGGACTTCATCGAGGGTCCTTACTGGGCGAAGATGTTCATCATGTGCTTCTACACCATCTGGGTAGTTATGCCTTTCAAAATCCTGATTCTCACGAGCGCTTTGGCCTCTGTTAACCAGGAGTACTACAAGGCAGCGAGAGTTGACGGAACAGGAAGCGGAAGAATCTTTAGGACCATTACCCTGCCAATGATCAGCCCCATGGTATTCTATCTGATCATCACAGGCTTCATCGGTGCCTTCAAGGCTTACTCGGATGAGGTCGCACTGTTCGGAACGGATCTTAATGCCGCCGGAATGAACACCATTGTAGGTTATGTGTATGACATGCTGTACGGTAACAGCGGCGGTTATCCTTCGTATGCATCGGCAGCAGCGCTTATCCTGTTCGCCATTGTTTTCACCATCACATGCATCAATCTGCTCATCAGCAAAAAGAGCGTTACTTATTGAGGAAGGAGGTAACATAAGTGGCTAATCCCATCGATTACGAGAACTACGATTATGAGAAAATCGAGCGCGCGGCACGCACCCGCAGAAGGGTCCGCAACACCGTGATTTACATACTTTTGGGAATCTGGGGCCTTATGGTACTCTTCCCGTTCTATTGGATGATTCTGTCCAGTATCAAGAGCTATTCGGCATACTCCTCCGAGTTCATACCGAAATTCTTCACGCTGAGCCCGACACTTCAGAACTACGTGTCAGCGTTCACGGAGGTACCTCTTGGTAAATATTTCATGAACACAATTATCTTCACCGTTGTGACCACGGCGCTTATGATGATTGTCATCATACTTGCGGCTTTTGCTTTCGCAAGGCTTGAATTCAGGGGCAAGAATATTGTGTTCGCACTGTTTCTGTCACTCATGATGATTCCTAACGAGCTGGTAATCATCACGAATTTTGTTACCATCACCAACTGGGACATGCGCAATACCTTCCTCGGACTTATTCTTCCCTCGGTAACCTCGGTATTCTATATTTACCTGCTCAAGGAGAATTTCGAGGCAATCCCCGAGAATCTGTATAAGGCGGCTAAGGTCGACGGAACCTCTGATTTCAAGTACCTTGTGACCATAATGATTCCCATCGCGCAGCCTACGCTTGTGACTATTGTAATCCTCAAGGTTATTGAGTGCTGGAATTCTTATGTATGGCCGAGACTGATTACGGACGATACCGCGTATTTCCTCGTATCAAACGGTATTCAGGAGATTAGGGAGAACGGCTTCGGACGTGAGAATATTCCTGCCATGATGGCAGCGGTTGTTGTTATTTCGGTTCCGCTCATTGTACTGTTCCTTGTCTTCCACAAGAAGATCATGGAGGGCGTTTCGAGAGGAGGTACAAAGGGATGAGAAGAATTGTATCTCTGCTTCTTACTGTGTTTATCGTAAGCTCGACGCTTGTTCTTACAGGCTGTCACGGCTCAAAGGAGAGCAACGCCTTCGCTGTGCCGGAGGAGTTTGATACTTCGAGAAATTACGAGATTACCTTCTGGGCCAAGAATGATACCAATAAGACCCAGGTTGAGATATATGAGAAGGCGGTTGCCGATTTCGAGAGAATATATCCCAACATCACCGTTACAATGCGACTTTATACGGATTACGGCAGAATTTATAACGACGTAATCACTAATATTTCCACGAACACGACACCTAATGTGTGCATTACCTATCCTGACCATATCGCGACCTACATGACAGGCGAGAACACGGTAGTGTCACTTGATGAGCTTTTTGTGGATAAAAAGTACGGACTTGGAGGCAGCGAAGTGAAATTCGAGGCTCCGACCGTATCCGAAATCGTGCCCAAGTTCCTTGATGAGTGCAAGATAGGCGGCTCATATTACGCACTGCCCTACATGCGCTCGACAGAGGCCTGCTATATCAATAAGACTTACGTGGAGAAGCTCGGATATGAGGTCCCCGATGTGCTCACCTGGGATTATATCTGGGAGGTGTCGGACGCTGCAGCGAAGAAGAATGCGGACGGCGTTTATGCCCTTAACGGACAGAACGTAATGATTCCTTTTATCTATAAGTCGACTGACAATATGATGATTCAGATGCTCAGACAGCAGAAGGCAGATTACTCGACACCGCAGGGCGAGGTCAAAATCTTTAATGACAACACCTTCGAGATACTCTATACAATTGCTGAGCATGTGAAGACAGGCGCGTTCTCGACGTTCAAGATTTCGAGCTATCCTGCCAATTTCTTAAATGCAGGTCAGTGTATATTCGCTATCGACTCGACTGCAGGAGCTACCTGGATGGGTTCGAAGGCTCCGCTTGCGGACATTCCCGCAGACCAGTTCGTTGATTTCGAGACGGTTGTCCGCACGATTCCGCAGTATGATGTGGAGAATCCGCAGATGATTTCACAGGGCCCTTCAGTCTGTATCTTCAACAAGGAGGATCCTCAGGAGGTACTTGCGAGCTGGCTGTTCATGCAGTTTTTGTTAACCAATGACGTCCAGATTGCATATTCCGAGACGGAAGGCTATGTGCCTGTTACCAAAAAGGCGCAGGAGAGCGCGGAATATAAGGATTATCTTTCGCGTGAGGGCGAGGACAATTCCAAGTACTACGATATCAAAATTAAAGCGTCCAAGCTGCTCCTCAATAATGTTGACAACACCTTTGTAACCCCTGTATTCAACGGCTCTGCATCCTTAAGAGATGCGGCAGGTCAGATGATTGAGAGTGTATCAAAATCAATACGCCGCAAGGAGAAGGTTGACGAAGACTACATGAAGGCGCTTGCAGACAATGTCACATCGCTCTACAGACTTGACCAGATATCTGCGACACCCGGCAACCGAGACCTCGGCGAGCTGCCCACAGCGTCCAAGGCATTGCTCACGATTATCGGTATTGTCTGGATTCTGCTCATAGGATATGCAGTTGTAACCAAAGTTATACATAAAAACAAATAAAGAGTCCTTAAAGCGTTGATTTTTGGGGAAAGTTACAGTTGATTATTTACCCTGTTCAGCTATAATAACACTCGTGGGCATTGAGGGCCTGCAATATACACCGCAATTTGATAATGAAAAGGAGAATGTTTTATGAAGAAATTTATAGTAATGCTTCTTGCACTTGCTATGGTTCTGAGTATCACAGCATGTAAGAAGGAAGAGAAGCAGCCTGAGAAGAAGGAAGAGGTTATCACTGAGGCTCCTACAACACAGGCACCCGTTCAGGAAGACAAGACCGGCAAGAGCGAAGGCGTTATGACTTTTGCAGAGTACGCAGCAGCTCCCATCGACAGCCAGGTTACTATTGAGACCTATGTTCAGGCTAAGCAGAGCTGGTGGGAGGACAAGGGAACCTTCTATACACAGGATGAAGAAGGCGGATATTTCCTCTACAGCATGCCTTGCAGCAAGGAAGATTATGACAAGCTCGTTACCGGTACCAAGATTAAGGTAACAGGTTACAAGTCAGAGTGGTCAGGCGAAGTTGAGATTACCGATGCTACTTTTGAAATCGAGCCCGGTACAACATTCGTTGCAGCATCAATTGATGTTACAGCACTTCTTGGAAGTGAATTACTTAATGACTTCCAGAACCGTTTCATCGGTGCTTACGGTCTTACCGTTGAGGCACAGGATGACGGCAGCGCATTCTTATACAACTGGGACGGTTCAGGTTCACATGATTCAAACAGCGACCTGTACTTCACCCTTTCTAAGGACGGCACAAACTACAGCTTCACAGTTGAGTCATACTTATGCGATAACACAACAGACGTTTACGCAGCAGTTGAGAATCTCCATGTAGGCGATGTTGTTAACGTAGAAGGTTTCTTATACTGGTATAACGGAGCACAGCCCCATGTAACAAGCCTTACAGTTGTTTCTGAAGGTTCTTCAGCAATGTCTTATGCAGAGTACGCAGCAGCTGAGTTCGACAGCGCTGTAACAGTTGAGACATATATCCAGGCTAAGCAGAGCTGGTGGGACGGCAAGGGTACCTTCTATACACAGGATAAGAACGGCGGATATTTCCTCTATGAGCTTCCCTGCACCGAAGAAGAGTACAATCAGCTTGTTCCCGGAACACACGTAAGAGTTAGCGGTTACAAGTCACAGTGGGCTGACGAAGTTGAGATTATCGATTCAACCTACGAGATTATCCCCGGCACATATATCGCTGAGGCAGAGGATATCACAGCACTCCTCGGAACTGATGAGCTCGTTAACAACATGAACAAGTTCGTAAGCTTTAAGGGCATGACCGTTGAGGCACAGGATAACGGTGCAGCATTCTTATACAACTGGGATGGCTCAGGTGCTCACGATTCAAACAGCGACCTGTACTTCACCCTTTCTAAGGATGGCGCTAAGTACAGCTTCACCGTTGAGTCATATCTGTGCAACAACACAACAGATGTTTACGCAGCAGTTGAGAACCTTAAGGTCGGCGATGTTATCGACGTAGAGGGCTTCTTATACTGGTACAACGGAGCACAGCCTCACGTAACAGCTATCAGCAAATAATTAAAAACAAAGCACATATTAAGAGCGATGACAGAGATTTCTGCCATCGCTCTTTTTTTGCTTTTTTGAGGAAATTCCGCGATGTGTGACGCTTTTGTGACGCTTATTATTGTACTATGCCTTTAAGTATCACTATAACATCGGGGAAATGCGAGGTAAAAGCGTGAAGAGACTATTATTATTAACGGTTCTGATTGGATGTATTTTCATTATTCCGACAAAGGTCAAGGCTTCGACAGAGAACAGATTCGTGGTCAGTGACAACGTCTGCTATGACCCTGATATAAGCATGTTTGCATTTGATCTGTCTGACATGGGAGTAAGCGGCGAGGTGCTCTGTAACGTGCCGGACGGAATGATGACGAACGACCCTGTATCCTTTGACTACAGCGCAGCAGTAAAGCTCAGCTTCTACAAGGATGGAGAGAAGCTTGAAGGTAAGAAGTTCGATACCTTCTCTGAGCCCGGCTCTTATGTGGTAAGCGTTGCTGTCAACAGTATGTCCTACAAGGTCATGGGCTTCACCATCGTTGATAAATATATTTCCTCAAACAGCTATCGCCTCCCCAAGGGCTTCGTAGTTGACAGTCTGGTGCATAACGGGGAGTCACTTGAAAGCGATCCGAACGTGGCATACTTCGATGAGGAAGGCAACTATCTGATAACAATTGTGTGCGGACAGAGTAAGCCGATATTCGATATCAGCGTTACAGTCGATAGAACACCCCCTGAGCTTGCACTTTCAAATGTAGTGAACGGCGAGGCCAAAGGCGCAGTCAGTCTTGCGGATGCCGAGCCGGGTTCGACACTGTATATAGAATTCAACAATAAAGAGCTTCCTACAACTGAGCTGCTCACGCAGGCAGGAAGCTATCATGTAAGGATTACCGATGAGGCGGGCAACAGTTCGGACTATTATTTTGACATAATTGTTGCCGTGAATGCGAATTCGCTTATTTTCATCATTATTTTCGTGGTAATGGTCGTTGGAATCGGTATTTACCTGTATGTATCACGTAGAAAGATGCGTATCAGATAACAGATGAGGAGAAATAGGTATGATGATGTATTTTAAAATGTCGATGGTTTTTGGAGGCATTCTTGACACATTACTTGAGCCCATCAAAGCACTCGGAGATGCCATCTTAGACGGTATTCTCTCCGGACTTAAGTATTTCTTCGGAATGATCGCATATCTGATATGTGCGGCAGTTCTGAAGCTTGTGAACATGTTCTATGCATTCTTCAAGATATTCTCCGGAATCTCGCCTGTAAGC
>X415_White_Rhinoceros__coassemble_140_pt1 | contig 20469 bp, 18 predicted proteins | sample X415_White_Rhinoceros__metabat2_high_PE_001 | metagenome-assembled genome bin X415_White_Rhinoceros | reverse complement strand
GCTTGATAAGATGGGCTGCTACAGCGAGCTTAAGGTTCGCAGGGCTCTTGCTAATTCACATATGCTCTCATCGGATGTAAGCGCTGCTTACGATCCTAATTTCCCGGGCGTTATGGAGAAGAAGAATGCTGCTTACTTCGGTTGCGGTATGTCCTTCAACAAGTTCACGGGCTCACGCGGCAAGTCAGGCTCTAACGATGCTAACCCTGAGTTCATTGCAAAAATCAGAGCAGCTCTTGACAAGCACAAGGTTAATTACCAGACCTGCGAGCTTGGTAAGGTAGACCAGGGCGGCGGAGGAACAATCGCTTACATCATGGCTAAGTACAACATGGAAGTTATCGACAGCGGTGTTGCTCTCCAGAACATGCATGCTCCTTGGGAAGTAGCAAGCAAGGCTGATATCTATGAGACCGAGCAGGGCTACGAGGCTTTCTTGGCTGAGATCTGATAATAATTAAGACTGATTAAGTGCCGGGGGTGCAGTTGCATCTTCGGCATTTTAACGTTATGATATTACTAATGTGGTATTTACGGAGGTAAAAGTAATAATTTTGTAATATTTTTGGAACCGCGGCAGAGAATGACTCGTCTATTAATCGAAAGGGACGGGTAGTCACCGCGGATGAATTATCCGGAGGATGAGATTAATGGCAGAAAAAAACAATTCGGGGGGCTACGACATTGCTGCGCTGATGCGTGAGTACGGCAACGACGTCCTGAGAACTGCGTATTCCTACGTTAAGGATCGGGACTCTGCGGAGGACCTGTTTCAGGAAGTATTTATCAAGGCCTATTACAACATGGATAAGTTCAGGGGAGACTGCTCAATAAAAACCTGGCTTATCAGAATAACGATAAACGTCTGCAAGGACCATCTAAAGAGTGCTTATCAGCAGAAGGTGGTGCCCATGATGGAGTTTGCGGAGGACGCAATAGTCTCCGAGAACGACTATGAGGAAGTTGAGAATGCGGACCGCAATGCCCAGATACGGGCGGCGGTGGAGACGCTTCCTGAGGGCTACCGGGAAGTAGTGATGAGTGTCTACTTTAATGAGATGTCCGTCGCAGAGACGGCCGCGGCACTTGGAATTGCCGAGGGCACGGTCAAGAGCAGGCTGTCGAGAGCGCGGGAAGTACTTAAAAATAAACTGGAAGGGAGGATCTGACCATGAAGAAGTTCGATGAGAAGAATGTACAGGAAGAACTGAATATCGATGATTTGGGTATTAGGGATGGTCTGAATGCCTCCTTTGACATAGATGGAATAAGTGTAAGCGAAGATCTTATCGCTAAGACCCTCGGAGCAATCAAGGAAGCCGAAGGAACTCAGAAGGCTGAGTGGATTGAAGAAGACGAAGGCGTTGCAGCGTGGATTGAAACCAAGGAAGACACAAGCGCTAACGATGAGGCTCTTAAGAAAGAGAAGGCTCAGAACAGACGCGCGAAGATTTTGCGATTCACAAAGATCGCCGGAAGTATTGCGGCTGTGCTGGTTATAGGTGTGGTCGGAATCAAGGTGATTTCAAACTCCGGCATGAGCATGTCAAAGAATGATGCTGCCATGGAGAGTCCCAAGAGCTTCGCTGCACGGGATGAAGAAGCCAAGGTGAGTGACATGTGCGAAGAAACCTATTCGAAGGCGGAGTATTATTGCGAAGATAATTATCTGGCAGACAATGGCTGCGAGGACGATGCTTACGTTGTTAAAAATGCTGAATATACCGTTGCTAACAGCGCAGACACCGCTGAAGAGCCCATGGCAGATGCGGCTATGGAGAGCGATATGCTTAAGAGTGAGGCTGAAGTGCCTATGGAGCCTGCCGTTACTGAAGACGGACTTACAAAGAGCATAGAAGCAGGCGCGGCTGAAGCTCCCGCAAGTACAGGCGGAGTTTCGGATGGTTTTTACAGCGAAGACTATAATCCCATCGAGGTAGACAAGGAGACCTTCGAAGCGATTACCAAGTACCTTGAGAATGTGCGCGCAGACGTAATCTTCGACAAAAAGGGCTTTATGGAAGATTCTGAGCGGTCTTATCTTGAAGGCGAGATTTTATATGCGGTCAAGTACAGCGGCAACCACTTCTGGGATAACTATACGCTTGATATTTACAAGGACCGTTTTTATCTGGCCAACGTTCCGTTTATTTCTTCTAACTCTAAGGACTATACTTACAGCATGTACAGGCTCTATGATGCAGAGGCGACCATAGACGGAATCAAGGATATTATCAGTGCCAGAGGATTTGGCGGAGACATTTCTGAATGAGAAATCAATTACTAAGCAGAAGCGATTTTAATAAATGGGCATTGCGGCTTGCGGTGCCTATTATGATACAAAATTTAATAAGCACACTTGTAAGTTCAGCAGACACCGTGATGCTCGGCTATGTAAGCCAGACAGCTATGTCTGCTTCTTCGCTTGCAAATCAGTTCTTTTTTATACTGGAGTGCATATACTACGGTCTGGTGACCGGTACTTCAGTTCTCGTAAGCCAGTACTGGGGGCGTAAGGATACAGTCTCCATCGAGAAGATTATGGGTATTGCGGTGCGTATATCGCTTGCAGTATCCGTGCTGTTCACGCTCGTTACCACCTTCTTCGCAAGGCCTGTTATGATGTTTTTCACAGAAAGCCCTGAGACGGTGGAGCTCGGAACACAGTATCTGCGCATAATAGGCATATCCTTCGTGTTCATGGCTTTTTCACAGATTTATTTAAGCTCCCTCAGAAGCATCGAGAAGGTAGTGTTCCCTTCAGTCACGTATGCGGTTTCGCTGTGCGTCAATGTATTTTTGAATGCCACCTTTATATTCGGTCTCTTTGGAATGCCTAAAATGGGCGTTATCGGTGTCGCAATAGGAACCGTGACCGCGCGCGTTGTGGAAGCGCTTATGTGTGTGATTCATTCGCTCTGCAGCAGAGAGATACGATTTAGAGTCAGATATATTTTCACGAGGGAGAAGCTTCTTACAGGAGATTTCTTCAAGGTCAGCCTTCCTGCAATCGGCAATGATCTGATTTGGAGTCTTGCAGCTTCCATGTTCGCTGTTATAATGGGTCACATGGGTGATGACATGGTAGCAGCCAATTCCGTTGCGCAGATGGTTGTCAACATCGGTGCCATCGCGTGCAGAGGCTTCGCCAACGCCACGACAATCGTTGTCGGCAAAACCATCGGCGAGGACAATCTTGAGGCCACGAAGGTCTATTCAAAGCGCATGCTTCTGCTGACCATAGCAGTGAGCCTTGCAGGATGTGTGGTTATACTTGCGCTAAGGCCGTTCATTGTGAACTTCTACAGTGACAAGCTGACCGAGACGGCGACAGAGTACCTTGGGTATATGATGATTATGACGACCTGGCGACTGGTCGGTGAGGGCATTAATACCTGCCTGATATGCGGATGCTTCAGAGGAGGCGGCGACACGAAGTTCGGAATGATTATGGACACCGTATTCATGTGGGGCGTTGCGCTTCCCTTAATGGCAGCAGCTGCATACATATTTAAGCTCCCTGCAATGTGGGTATATTTTGTAATGTGTCTCGATGAGTTTGAGAAGATGCCTGTGGTATTTGCACATTATAAGAAATATAATTGGATGAAGAACATCACCAGAGGATAAGATTAATCATTTACATAAAAGGAAGTAGCAGATGGAATCATTACGTGAACTGTACAAGATAGGCAGAGGACCTTCAAGCTCCCACACGATGGGACCTGCGAAGGCGTCACGTCTGTTTCTGCAGGAATTCCCCGAAGCCGACGAATACAAGGTATTCCTGTACGGCTCACTTGCCAAGACCGGCAAGGGGCACATGACTGATGAGATTATTAAGAGGACCTTCGAGGGACATAAGATAACGGTTGTTTTTGACCCTTTAAAGAGAGGCCTGCCGCATGCCAATACTATGGAGATGTTCGCCTATAAGGACGGCGACCAGGAGGGCTACTGGCGCGTATACAGCGTTGGCGGCGGCGAGATACAGGTCGAGGGACACGGGAGCATCAAGCCTCCCGAAATTTATAAGCTCAATTCGTTTGCGGCTATCAAGGCATACTGCTATGAGAAGGACATCAGACTGTGGCAGTACGTTGAGGAAGTCGAAGGACATGAGATATGGGATTATCTCGAGGAAGTATGGAAGACCATGAGGCGCGCCATCACCGAGGGACTGAGAGCCGAGGGAACACTTCAGGGCGGCCTGGGACTTGCCCGCAAGGCCAAGACCCTGTACAGCCAGAATCACATGGATGAATCCTCGGCGACCAGAGAGAACAGGGTTGTATGTTCATATGCCTTCGCGGTGAGCGAGCAGAACGCAAGTCTGGGCGAGATTGTCACTGCGCCTACCTGCGGCTCCTGCGGAATTGTCCCGGCAGTTCTTAGGTATATTCAGGAACGTAAGGATTTCACGGACAGGGAGATAATACACGCACTGGCAACAGGCGGACTTATAGGCAACTTAATCAAGCACAACGCGTCCATAAGCGGAGCTGAGTGCGGCTGTCAGGCAGAGGTAGGCTCAGCCTGCTCCATGGCAGCAGCGGCAGCAGCCGAGGCATACGGCATGGACATGGACCAGATAGAGTATGCGGCAGAAATTGCGATGGAGCACCATCTGGGGCTCACCTGCGACCCTGTAGGAGGTCTCGTACAGATACCCTGTATTGAGAGAAACGCAGTTGCGGCAATGAGAGCAATCAATGCGGTACGTCTGGCTAATTTCCTCGCGGGTTCAAGAAAAATTTCTTTTGACATGGTAGTCGAGACAATGTACAATACGGGGCGTGATATGGCGAAGGGCTATCGCGAGACAAGCGAGGGCGGTTTAGCCGTGACTTACGTCAACCGTATCAAGGCCAAGGACAAGAAGTATGTATCAGCGAAGAAGAACAAGCTGTACAAGCATAAGAAGGGCGACTGGCACGGTGATCGGGGACATAAAGGCCCCGGCGTGCGTAAGGATCCCGCAAGATGGAGTCACGACTCGTAGAAGTAAGGATTAGGAGGGAAGTATAATGATTAGAATTGGTATTTTAGGTTATGGCAACTTAGGACGCGGCGTTGAAGCAGCTATTAAGCACAACGATGACATGGAGCTGGTAGCAGTGTTCACAAGGCGCGATCCTGCAACAGTTAAGATTAAGAGTAATGAGATGCCCGGTGTTAAGCACGTCAATGTGTACAATTCATCAGAGCTTGACAGACACACCGCTGAAATCGATGTTCTCATTATCTGCGGCGGTTCTGCGACAGACCTGCCCGAACAGACTCCTGAGGCTGTACGTCTCTACAATGTAATCGACAGCTTCGACACACACGCACGCATCCCTGAGCACTTCGCAAACGTTGACAAGGTAGCTAAGGAGACAGGCCACATCGGTATTATTTCCTGCGGATGGGACCCCGGTATGTTCTCGCTGGCACGTGTTTACGCTAACGCAATTCTTCCTGAGGGCAAGGATTACACCTTCTGGGGCAAGGGCGTTTCACAGGGACATTCAGACGCCATCAGACGTATTGACGGCGTAGTTGACGCAAGACAGTACACAGTACCCGTGCCTTCAGCTCTTGAGGCCGTAAGAAGCGGCAGTAACCCTGAGCTTACCACCAGACAGAAGCACACAAGAGAGTGCTTTGTAGTAGCTGAGGAGGGCGCAGACCTCGCAAGAATCGAGCGCGAGATCAAGACCATGCCCAACTATTTTGCAGATTATGACACAACAGTTACATTTATTACAGCAGAGGAGATGAAGGCCAACCATTCAGGTCTTCCCCACGGCGGTTTCGTTATTCGTAACGGCGTGAGCGGCTGGAATAACGAGAATAAGCACACCATCGAGTACAGCTTAAAGCTTGACTCCAACCCTGAGTTCACCACACAGGTGCTGGTAGCTTTCGCAAGAGCTGCCTACAGAATGAGCTTCTCGGGAATCAGCGGTGCCAAGACCGTCCTGGACATTCCTCCCATCATGCTCATGAAGGAGAGCGCAGAAGAGGTACGCAAGCACCTCGTATAAGGTATTTCCATGAATAATACAAAAAAGACATATGAAATTGATATGTGCAACGGCAGAATACTCGGGAAGATGCTTCGCTTCGCGATTCCGCTTATGCTCTCAAGTGTTCTGCAGTTATTGTTTAACGCGGCTGATGTCGCCGTAGTCGGCAAATTCGCCGGTGACAATTCACTCGCGGCAGTTGGCTGCACAGGTTCGCTGATTAACCTTCTGATAGGCCTTTTTGTGGGCTTAAGCATCGGCGCCAATGTTATGGCGGCGCGCCACTACGGGGCTAAGCAGGAGGAAGAGCTCAGCAATACCGTACACACTGCCATGCTTGTGGCTGCAATCGCCGGAATTATTCTGACTGCGGTCGGAATGGTGTTCACTGAGGGCATACTGAAGCTCATGAGTACTCCCAAGGCCGTGCTGCCCCTTGCGTCGCTGTACATGCGTATATACTTTGGCGGAATGCTCGCCAACATGATATATAATTTCGGAAGCGCTATTTTAAGGGCTGTGGGCGACACGAGACGCCCTATGTACTACCTGACTATTGCGGGTATCGTCAATGTAATACTGAATCTGGTTTTCGTAATCATATTCAAGCTTGACGTCGCAGGCGTTGCGATTGCGACCGTCATCAGCCAGTGTATTTCCGCTGTGCTGGTAGTCAGATGCCTTATGAGGGAGACCGGGGCAATCCGCCTGTCGCTAAAGAAGCTTAGAATCGACAGAAAGGAGCTTCTGCAGATACTCAGAATCGGTCTGCCGGCCGGACTGCAGGGCTGCGTATTCTCACTGTCGAACGTAGTAATCCAGTCGTCAGTCAATACCTTCGGCGAGATTGCTATATCGGGAACGTCGGCGGCCATCAATCTGGAGGGCTTCGTCTATGTATCGATGAACTCCTTCTACCAGGCGACACTTTCGTTCGTAAGCCAGAACTTCGGTGCCGGCAAATACGACCGAATAAAGAAGGTCGCATGGTCGGGCATTTTGTGTGTGACATTCACCGGAGTGCTTCTAAGCCATCTTGAGGTAGGCTTTGGAAGACAGCTGCTCAGTATATACACCTCAAATCCTGTGGTAATCGAAGCGGGAATGACAAGACTCAGAATCAATAACGCGCTGTATTTCATGTGCGGCGTAATGGACGTTTTGGTGGGCGTTTTAAGAGGCCTCGGACAGTCCGTGCTCCCGATGATCGTATCACTTCTTGGAGCGTGCGGAATGAGGCTCTTGTGGATAGCCACGGTATTCAGAATTCCTAAATATCACATGATAGAGACCGTATTTATCGCTTACCCTATATCATGGACACTTACAGCTATGGCACATCTCATATGTCTGCTTGTGATAATGAGGAAGCTTCGGCCGATGAAGGGACTTGAAGGTGTCCCCAATTTGTAAGTTTGAAGGAATTTGACTACGTCCCTAATTTGTAGTTGACAACGGGCATCAAAATGAATAGAATGTATGCAATGCTATGATGAGAAGAGTAGATGGAGTCTAAGCTGTGACCAGAGAAAGGCGCAGGATTTAGCGATAAATCCTTGCTGGAAGCGCCCTGCAGCCGCTGCATTGAAGACCACCTCGGAGCGGCCCGTGAGATAGGCCCGGCGACTACGTTATAGTCATTAATGAGAATCGGTGCTCAGGCATCGAGGGGTTACAGCCAACAAGGGTGGAACCGCGGATAACATGTTTATTCGTCCCTTGCAGAGAAGAAAGCTCTGCAAGGGACTTTTTATTATTTCAGGAGGACAGCATATGGCGAACATTATTCAACCCAGGACTTTGTCAGGCTTTATGGAGCTGGCACCCGACGAGCAGGTTCTGTTCGAGAAGGTCAAGTCCAAGTTAGAAAAAACCTACGGCTCATACGGTTTCTTCCCTCTTGATACTCCTATTCTGGAGTACAGTGAGATTCTTTTAGCCAAGGCCGGCGGAGAGACCGAGAAGCAGATATACAGATTTGAAAAAGGTGACACGGACCTCACCATGAGATTCGATCTCACCGTTCCGCTTGCCAAGTACGTAGCCAAGAATCAGGGCGAGCTTACCTTCCCCTTCAAGCGCTACCAGATCGGCAAGGTATACCGTGGCGAGCGTGCCCAGAAGGGCCGTTTCAGAGAGTTTTATCAGGCTGATATCGATATTATCGGCGACGGCTCTCTTTCAATCGTTAACGATGCGGAGATTCCCAGCATTATTTACAACACCTTCAATGCACTTGGAATTGATGATTTCTATATCAGAATCAATAACCGCAAGGTCTTAAACGGTCTGTTCGGATACTACGGAATCACCGCTGATGCAGCAGAGGTACTCAGAATTATCGATAAGTTCGATAAGATCGGATTTGACAATGTCAAGGCAGAGCTTGTTGAACTCGGCGTTGAGGACAAGGTCGCAGGCGAGCTGCTTGCACTCCTTACCTTTAAGGGAACAAACGCAGAGGCTATTGCCAAACTTAAGGCTCTCTTAAGCGCAGAGGCTCTGAATCCTGAGGCTGAGACACCTGAGAAGGAAGCTGTTCTTACTGAGGGCGTTACAGAGCTTGAGCAGGTTGTCAAATATATCTACGGCTTCGGCGTACCCGAGAAATACCTGCAGATTGACCTTACAATCGCAAGAGGACTTGATTACTACACAGGAACCGTATATGAGACCACAATTACCAAGCATCCCGAAATCGGAAGCGTATGCTCAGGCGGCCGCTACGACAATCTTGCTGAGTATTACACCAACAAGAAGCTCCCCGGCGTAGGCATTTCAATCGGACTTACCAGACTGTTCTACATTCTCAATGAGAGTAAATGGCTCAATGAGAAGCTTAAGGCTCCCGCTGACGTGCTTGTTATCCCCATGACAGAGGATATGCAGCGTGCGGTTGAGATTTCAGCTGAGCTTAGAGAGTGTGGCATCCGCAACCAGGTATACTTAGAGCAGAAGAAGTTCAAGGCCAAGATCGGTTATGCTGACAAGCTTGGAATTCCGTTCTGCATCTTCCTTGGCGAGGACGAGATTGCTGCCGGCAAGGTTTCTCTTAAGAACATGACAGACGGAAGTCAGGTAACCTGTGATGTTAAGGAGGCGATTGGGACAATTCAGTCCTATCTCACCCCTCTTGCAGACGAGAAGCTTGTTGAGATTAAGTAACTGAGAACTTATTACAGAGATGAATCTGTAAACAATAAAAGAAACAAAATTCAGAAAGGGTTTTAGTCATGAAAATCACACTTAAGGATGGTTCATCCAAAGAATACTCAAGCGCAATGTCAGCTTATGATATTGCCAAGGACATCAGCGAAGGCCTTGCACGCGTTGCATGCGTAGCAGAGGTTGACGGCAAGGTTGTTGACCTTAGAACAGTTATTGACAAGGACTGCTCACTCAACATTCTTACATTCGACGATGAGGCCGGCAAGAAGGCATATCGCCACACAGCATCACACGTTATGGCAGAGGCTGTTAAGCGTCTTTATCCCAACGCTAAGGTTGCTATCGGACCCGCTATCGACGAAGGCTTCTACTATGATTTCGATACTCCTCCTTTTACAAGAGAGGATCTTGATAAGATTGAGGAAGAGATTAAGAAGATTATCAAGGAAGGCCATGAGCTTACAAGATTCACACTTCCCAGAGCAGAGGCTATCAAGTTCATGAAGGAGAAGGAGGAGCCTTACAAGGTTCAGCTTATTGAAGACCTTCCCGAGGACGCAGAGCTCAGCTTCTATGATCAGGGCGGTTTCGTTGATCTTTGTGCAGGTCCTCACCTTATGAGCACAAAGCAGCTCAAGTGCATCAAGCTTATCTCTTCATCAGGCGCTTACTGGAGAGGCGATGAGCACAACAAGATGCTCACAAGAATTTACGCTACTGCATTTACCAAGACAGCAGATATGGATGCATATCTTGCTCACCTTGAGGACATCAAGCTTCGCGACCACAACAGACTCGGCCGTGAGATGAAACTGTTCCTCACTGTTGACTGCATCGGTCAGGGACTTCCTCTGTTCACACCTAAGGGAACAAAGATGATCCAGATTCTCCAGAGATGGATGGAAGACCTTGAGGATAACGAGTGGGGCTATGTTCGTACACGTACACCTCTTATGGCTAAGTCAGATCTTTATAAGATCAGCGGCCACTGGGATCACTACATGGACGGCATGTTCGTTCTGAACAAGGAGTCAGAGGGAACAAAGGACGGCAAGGAGGTTATGGCACTTCGTCCCATGACATGTCCTTTCCAGTACTACGTATATATGAACGAGCAGCGTTCATACAGAGACCTTCCTTACAGAATGAGTGAGACATCTACACTGTTCCGTAACGAGGATTCCGGTGAAATGCACGGACTTACAAGAGTTCGTCAGTTCACAATCACAGAGGGCCACATCGTTCTCCGTCCCGACCAGGCTGAGGAAGAGCTTACACGCTGCGTTGAGCTTGCTAACTACGTTATGAAGACACTCGGTGTTGCTGATGAGGTAACATATCGTCTGTCAAAGTGGGATCCTGCTGACAAGGCTAAGTACGAGGGCGATGAGGAATACTGGAACAGCACACAGGATTATCTCCGTAAGGTTATGATCAAGAACGGCATCAAGTTCACTGAGGCTGACGGTGAGGCTGCTTTCTACGGTCCCAAGATCGATATTCAGGCTAAGAACGTATACGGCAAGGAAGATACAATGGTTACTGTACAGCTTGACTGCTCTTCAGCAGCTAAGTTTGGTATGTACTATATTGACGCTGAGGGCAACAAGGCACTGCCTTGGATCATCCACAGAACATCAATGGGCTGCTACGAGCGTACACTTGCATGGCTCATCGAGCATTATGCAGGACAGTTCCCTACATGGATGTGCGCAGAGCAGGTTAGAGTACTTCCCATCTCAGATAAGTATGAGGAGTATGCTAACGAGGTTGCTGCCAAGCTTAAGGCAGCAGGTATCCGCAACACTGTAGATGCCCGTTCAGAGAAGATCGGTTTCAAGATCAGAGAGGCTCGTCTTGACAGACTTCCTTACATGCTGGTAGTTGGTCAGAAGGAGCAGGAAGAGGGCAAGGTTTCAGTCCGCAGCCGTTTCAAGGGCGATGAGGGCGCTAAGAGCCTTGACGATTTCATCAAGGATATCCTCGTAGAAATCAACACCAAAGAGATCAAGAAGATCGAAGTTGAGGATAACAAGTAATTTGCATTGTTTCCAATAAGTTTTTAGGTGACAAATTATTTGACTTGTAGTACACTTTCATTTATACAAAAAGGGGTGGAGCCTGGCTTCACCCCGTAAGTTAGTTTTAAAGGAGAGATTTTATGAAGGCAGAAGTTAAGAAGAATGTCATGACATATGAGGGCCTTAAGGCTCTTGAGAACGAGCTTGAAGACCTTAAGGTTAACCGCCGTAAGGAAGTTGCTCAGAAGATTAAGGAAGCGCGCGAACAGGGCGACCTCTCCGAGAACGCTGAGTATGATTCAGCTAAGGAAGAGCAGCGTGAGATCGAGGCTCGTATCGAAGAAATCGATGCAATCCTTAAGAACGCAGAAGTCGCTGATGCTGACGACGATGTTAAGGGCGATGTAGTTACCGTTGGCTCAACAGTTAAAATTTATGACGAGGAGTTCCAGGAAGAGATCGAGTACAAGATTGTTGGTTCGACAGAAGCTAACATCCTTGCAGGCAAGATCAGTAATGAGAGCCCCGTAGGCAAGGCACTTCTTGGCAAGAAGAAGAACCAGAAGGTTAGCGTTGAGACCGCTACAGGCGTTCTTAAGTTCAAAATTTTAAGCGTTACCAAATAAATAAACGAGAGATTTTCGCACAGCTCACACGGGTTGTGCGAAATTTTGGGATAAGCGGACGGCGTGAAGCTGCCCGATAGAAAGGATACACAAATGGCTGAGAATAACCAGAATAACCAGAACAATCAGAAGCAGCAGGCACCTGAGCAGGATATTAACCAGCTCTTAAAGGTTCGCCGCGAGAAGCTTGCCGCTCTTCAGGAAGCAGGCAAGGACCCCTTCGTTATAACAAAGTATGACCAGACTCATCATGCATCAGACTGCAAGTCCCTCTATGAGGAGCTTGAGGCTAAGTTACTTGCAGGCCGCGCAGCAGTTAACACTGACGGTATGGATGAGGAGGCTGCCAAGGCAGCACAGAAGGCTGATTACGAGGAGCGCAGAGCCATCATGGACGCAAGCCCCATCAAGGTCAGCATCGCAGGCCGTCTGATGAGCAAGCGTGTAATGGGCAAGGCTTCTTTCTGTAACGTACAGGACAAGCTTGGCAACATCCAGGTTTATGTAGCACGCGATTCAATCGGCGAGGAGTCATACGCAGACTTCAAGAAGTTCGACATGGGCGACATCGTCGGTGTTAAGGGATATGTCTTCAGAACCATGATGGGCGAGATTTCAGTTCATGCTGAGAGCGTTATCCTTCTTACCAAGTCACTCCAGATTCTTCCTGAGAAGTATCACGGACTGACAAACACCGATATGCGTTACCGTCAGAGATATGTAGACCTCATCATGAATGAGGACGCTAAGGATACTTTCATCAAGCGTTCAAAGATTATCACCACCATCCGTAAGTTCCTCGATGAGAAGGGCTTCATGGAGGTTGAGACTCCCATGCTTGTTCAGAATCCCGGCGGAGCTGAGGCAAGACCCTTCGAGACACATTTCAACGCTCTGGACGAGGACCTCAAGCTTCGTATCAGCCTTGAGCTCTATCTTAAGAGACTGATTGTAGGCGGACTTGAGAAGGTATTTGAAATCGGCCGTGTATTCCGTAATGAGGGTCTTGATACCCGTCACAACCCTGAGTTCACTCTTATGGAGCTGTACCAGGCATACACCGATTACAACGGAATGATGGACCTCACTGAGGAGATGTACCGCAAGATTGCTATCGAAGTTAACGGTTCACCCATCGTTAAGTACGGCGACCTTGAAATCGACTTTGGCAAGCCCTTCGAGCGTATCACTATGGTTGACGCAGTTAAGAAGTATGCAGGCATCGATTTCGACCAGGTTCCCGATGACGCAGCAGCTAAGAAGCTTGCTGACGAGCACCACATCGAGTACGAGAAGTACCACAAGAAGGGCAACATCCTGTCACTCTTCTTCGAGGAGTACTGCGAGGACAAGCTCCTTCAGCCCACCTTCGTTATGGACCATCCCATCGAGATTTCTCCTCTTACCAAGAAGAAGCCCGACAAGGAAGGCTATGTAGAGCGTTTCGAGATGTTCATCAACGGTTGGGAGATGTGCAACGCTTACTCAGAGCTCAATGATCCCATCGACCAGCGTGAGCGTTTCAAGGCACAGGATGCCAACGCAGAGGCAGGCGACGAGGAAGCTCAGCATACTGATGAGGACTTCCTTAACGCACTTGAAATCGGTATGGCACCTACCGGCGGTATCGGCTACGGCATCGACAGACTGGTTATGATCATGACCAATAGCCCGGCAATCAGGGATGTACTGCTGTTCCCGACAATGAAGAGTCTCAACTAAAAAAATCCAGTATTTATGCGGGTTCCCGAACGCGAGACCTTACCAAATACCAAAAACTTACCACAAAATTTGGCACTTTATTTGATAGTCTTCGACGATTGGCGATACGTCACTTATATTTTAGAAAACAGACATGCACCTTTTTCAGCAGTGAGAAGGGTGCATTTTTACAATCTGAAAATAGACTTAGCCGGCACTTGATGCTTTTATCGGAAATGACGATAAAAGTCTTAGAATATGTTGGCGGTTTGATTATAATAGAAATACGGATGGATTGATAGGGGGACAGAGAATGAGATTTGAACCAAGAAAATACGATTTGAATGGACATACGCTGGTGCTTAGAAACGCAGAAAAGGAAGATGCTAAGATGCTTCTTCCGTACTTGAAGAGAGTGTGCGGTGAAACCAGGTTTCTGCTACGTGAAGCAGACGAGTGTAAGGATATGACTGTTGAGCAGGAAGAAGGTTTTATAAGTAGCCACACGGAGAATGATCGTGCTTGTCTTATCCTTGCCGAGCTTGATGGCGAGTATGTCGGTAATGCTTCCTTTGATGTTGCAGGAAGAAGCCGTCGTAATTCACATAGAGCGGATATCGGTATAGCACTGTATCTTGATTACACTGGGATGGGAATCGGTAAAAGGTTATTTGCTTTGATACTTGAACTTATTGAACAGTGCGGATTTGAGGCTGCTGAACTTACTGTGGTTCAGGGGAATGATCGGGCTATACATATGTATGAGTCTTTTGGTTTTGTAGAGACTGGGCGTATTCCTAAGGCAAATAAGTACGATGACGGCACTTATGCTGATGATATTTTTATGACTAAGGTGCTGAAATAGATATAGCAGAGAAAAGAGGTTTTTATGGCTTCAGATTGTACAGTAGCTATTGATAATGGTTATATAAATCTGCGTGTTGGAGCAATCATCATGAAGGGCGACAAGTTCCTGATGGTTGGTAATCAGAAAGACAATTATCTCTATTCCGTCGGAGGACGTATCCAGTTTGGTGAAAGTGCCGAGGAAGCAGTTGTAAGAGAAGTATTTGAAGAGACCGGTGTAAGGCTTGAAGTGGATCACCTGGGATTTGTTCATGAGAATTTTTTTTATGGTGATTATGGTAAAAAAGAAGACAAACTGATATATGAAATTTCGTATTTCTTTTATATGAAGACACCGGAAGACTTTGAACCAGTATGCGACAGCTTTACAGAAGACGAGTCAAAGGAACGTCTTGTGTGGGTTGATAAAGACAGTGAAATTACCTATTATCCGACATTTTTTAGGGATGAACTCAGTAAGCAAAGTTCATCAGTGAAGCACATTGTTACTGATAATAGAAGATAGTATAAAATTCCAGTTTTTAGAATTAGACAAATAAGAATTTGTATTTATGAAGAGATGATTGGATAGTCTTATTGTGTTCTTAATATTTGTAGATTCATTATTTCAGACGATATTCCATTTTACATATTAAGGAGGAATGAAAAATGCCTTATATTCAATTAGATGATTTGAATTTGTTTTATGAAGAATTTGGAAAAGGAGAGGCTGTTCTGTTTTTACACAGTCATTTTAGTAGAGGACTGTTAGCGTTTTCAGGACAAATTCTTCCTTTTTCAGGACATTATCGTTGCTTTTATCCCGATTTTCGTGGTCATGGTCGTACTAAGTGTGAAAATCTTGATTGGAATAGTCGTATGATAGCAGATGATATGGCAAGATTTCTTGATGCATTGGAAATTAAAAGTGCTCATTTAATTGGTTACAGTTGTGGAGCATATGTAGGCTGTTATATGGCATCAAAATATCCAAACAAAGTGAAAAGCCTTATAACAATTGGTGGAGGAGCATATCCAAGAACCGACGGAGCAGAGGATTTTTTGCCGGAAAATCTTATAAGCAGTAATGACACCGATTTTATTGAAGATATGAAACTTCGGCATTATGAAGCACATAAAGGTGACTGGAAAACTTACTTGAAAAAAACAGTTTCTGATTGGCAGTCGCATCCAAGCCTTACAGATGAAGAATGGAATGCGATAAAGTGTCCTGCTTTTTTTATAAATGGAGAAAATGACCCATTTGGAACTTGTGCAGAATTACAAGAAAAAGTACCAAATGCAAAAGTTTATGAGGTAAAGGGTGGAGGACATCGTCCTCATTTTGTGGGAGAGCAGGTAGAAGAGATAAATGCTAGGATGCTAGAATTTTTATCTGCTATTTGAGAAATATAGTGATGTCGGATATTATCTGGGGACTAAGTTTGTACATTTCTTGCTGCAAAATGCTGATTTTGATCAGGTTATTATGTATAACCTCAGTAAAATGAAAGACGAATATAGTAGATTTATGAATTTTGAGTATAACTGATATTGGATTTGCAAATTTGAAGTTGTCGATTTGATTACTGAATATGGAGGACAAATGAAAAAAGGTATGGTTATATCGTTTACAGGAAGCTGGGGTGTTGATATCCCGTTATTGTATTATTCTGTAAGCATTTTTTCTGATAAAGGGTATGATGTCGAGAGAATAAGCTGCAAATGTTTAGATGAGAACGAATTTGAGGCGTTATATGAAAGCATAAAACAATATATTATTTCATTAAAATTATCTGACTATGAGGATGTTGTGTTTGTATCAAAAAGTTTAGGTACGTATATTTCTTGCAAGTTAAAGGAAGAATTAGGGATATCTGCGAGACTTGTTTTATATACTCCTGTAGAAGAAACTGTTCCATATATGAAAAATGATAATGATATTATTTTTGTGGCTACAGGTGATGAAGACAAATTTATGCCAGAAAATAGGCTTGTCTCCCTTTGCCATAAAGAAAATCTTCATTATTGGATAGAAAAAGGTGTAGGACATAGTATGGAGATAACTGGGGATTTATCAAAAAATCTGTTGGTGATTCAAAACGTTATCACTAAACTTCAAACTTTGATATAGAGGAACAAATCCCAATTTGTAGGGAACTGAAAATTCCAGCTTGTCGAGCTGATGCGTTAGACAAGAAACTTGAAATTTTTTTCGCGCTACTAAACAAAATCTACACAGCACTCTTTCATAGCGAAGGGGTGCTTTTCTTTTTTTATTCTTTTAATTCTTGCTTTCCGCATATAATAGGAAGGCATAAAATCCCGTGACCAAAAATGTACCATAAATGTACCATACGTGTCCCTTTACTATGAAAAATACCTGTGATATTATTACAATCGGAAAGTGAGTGGGGAAACAAATAAAACCTCTCGAAACTTTCCTTTTTTTATACCTAATTGAAGATTGATATATGAAGCGCTTTGCTGCAATTTACGGTGAGGCGCTTTTTTCATGCCTGCAATTAGGTGTTGCCTCCGGCCGGGGCTGAAACAATTCAACCAAATTTAATAAGGAGACAAAAGACAATGGATTTTGAAGAATTCAAAGAAAGACTCACAGAGGATCTCAAGCAGGACCTCTACGAGCGTACAGGCAATGAACATTACATTGATGTAACTAATGTTAACAAGCTCCAGAACGTGAGCTACGAGGCACTTACAATTAGACCTGAGAATTCTCCGGTTGGTGTAAACCTGGATGTTCAGTCACTTTTTGAAGCTTATGAGAAAAGCGGTGATTACGACAGGGTAATCGATACTGCAATTGATACCGTAGTTAAGGGCTTTGAAAATCAGCCTTCCTTCAACATTCAGGATTTTACAAATTACGATGTGATGAAGGAAAAGCTTTCAATTCAGGTGGTTGCTACAGAGAGAAACACTGAGATGCTGGCGAATATCCCTCATAAGGAAATCGAGGATATGTCGATGGTTTGCAGATTTATCGTTGATGCGGGTCCTGCAGGTCAGGGTAGCATCCTGGTAAACAATGCGATGCTTGATACCTTTGGAATCACAAAGGAGCAGCTTTTTGAGGATGCTGTTAAGTACGCACCGGAGATTAAGCCTTCGGAAATCAGAAGCATGCTGGACATTATGATTGAGACATTGGGAATTGCAGTAAATCAGCGTGATCTGGGTGGTGAGGTAGATACGATGTATGTAGCTACTACTACAGATAAGACAAACGGCGCGGGTATTATTGCTTACCCTGGGTTTATGGATGTGGCTGCTGAAAAGGTTGGAGGAGATTTCTTCCTTTTACCTTCAAGTGTGCATGAGGTCATCATCGTTCCGGACAACGGCGAGATGAATTTCCGTGATCTTGAGGCAATGGTAAGAGAAGTAAATGCTAACGAGGTTGCTCCGCAGGATCAGCTTTCCGACCATGTATATCACTATGACAGTAAGGATAAGGTATTCGAGCTTGCTGAGAAGTTTGAGGCACGACAGGCTGCTAAGGAAAGGACTTCCGAAAAGGAATCAGTCCTCAAGGATCTTTCCGATAAGCAGAAGGAAATCGCGGATAAGCCTAAGGTAAAGAGCGATAAGGCTCATAAGAAGGGAGAAGCATCCTTATGATGAGACCGAATCCGAATAATGCTTCTGCCGGCGAGAGAAACAAGCCTATTAGGTTTGAATCTTTGGATGAGTACAAGAAGGAAAATCCAAAGTGCAAGGGCTGTCCATATGGTAATCGCCAGCACTGTGTAGGGCTTTGCTGGAAAGATACCTATGACAGTGTACTGAAGAAAACAAGAAAGCCAAAAACTGAAATCGTCGAAGTAACTGAAGTAAGGGTATTAAGCAATGCTTGATTACTATTACGGTCAGGAAGCTGAGCAGTTTGCTTTTTATCGGATTCCTAAAGTCCTGTTTGAAGCGGAGGGTGTAAACATCTCGACAGATGCGAAGCTTCTGTACGGCATCTTGCTGGACAGAATGCAGCTCTCCGCTAAAAACGGATGGCTTGATGAACAGGGAAGGGTTTATATCTTCTTTACTGTAAAACAGATCATGCAGGCCATGGGAATCAGTAATAAGACTGTGACGAAGCTTCTGGCTGAACTGGAGCGTGAAGGCTTTATCAGACGGGAAAAGACAGGACTCACGAAGCCGGACAGGATTTATGTGATGAACTTCCTTTCCGTGGTGTACAAAGGTAATCTCAAGACGTGTAGAAATTACACTTCAGGAGATGTAGAAAGTACATCTCAAGAGATGAAGAAACTACACACTAATAATACTGATAATAATAAGACTAATATTAATAATACTGATTCTATCTTATCTATCAGAGCGGATGGATGCGATGCGATGGATGAGTACACATCTTATGAAAATCTGATTAAGGAAAATATAGATTATGACAGCCTGATTATTGACCATCCTTATGACAGGGAATCTATTGACGAGATAGTGGCTCTCCTGGTGGATACGGTTACTTCGCATCATGGAACCATTAGGATCTCCGGTGATGATAAACCTGTAGAGGTGGTAAAGAGCCGCTTCCTTAAGCTGCAGAAGACACATATTGATTATGTACTGCAGGGCCTTAAGGATAATCCTGTTCAGATCAGGAATATTAGAGCTTATTTACTGGCTTCACTCTTTAATGCTCCGACAACAATAAGCAATTATTATTCGGCGATGGTGAACCACGACATGGCAACAGGCCTGATATAATGTCGGGCCTTATTTTTATGGAGGAACAATGTCAAAACGAGCAACTACGATAGCTATAGTCAACCAGAAAGGCGGTACCGGGAAGACTACAAGTACCGAAAACATTGGTGTGGCGCTGGCTATGGAAGGAAACAAAGTTCTCCTGGTAGATACTGATCCGCAGGCATCACTTACCGTATGTATGGGGAGTACAGAGGCAGACAGCATGCCGGTAACTCTTTCCACACTTCTTACGAAGGTGCTGCTTGATCAGGACATTCAGCCAGGGGAGGGAATACTGCACCATATCGAAGGTGTAGATTTGATGCCGGCAAACATCGAACTTGCCGGTCTGGAAGTATCGCTTGTAAACGCGATGAGCCGTGAATCGGTGCTGAAACAGTACCTATCAACGGTAGAAAACAATTATGATTTTATTCTTTTGGACTGTATGCCATCACTTGGCATGATGACAATTAATGCATTGGCTGCAGCTGATGAGGTACTGATACCGGTGCAGGCTCAATATTTACCTGCAAAGGGGTTGGAACAACTGCTTGGAACGGTCAATAAAGTAAAGAAGCAGATAAATCCAAAGCTTCATATCGAAGGAATTCTGCTTACCATGGTAGACGGAAGAACCAACCTGGCTAAGGATATAAGTGAATTGATCCGTGATACCTATGGTGGTCAGATAAAGGTTTTTGATGCTGAGATACCTAAGGCAACCAAGGCGGCAGAAACAAGTGCAATCGGTCAGAGTATATTTAAGCACGATCCACATAGTAAGGTGGCAGAGGCATATAAGCAGGTGGCAAAGGAGGTGAAGGAAGATGTCGAAGTTAGGCGCAAACATAAGCTTGAAAAGCTACGATGATATCTTCTCAACTCAGGAAGAACGTGATGGCACTGCTGAAAAGGTACAGGGCTTGGAGCAGGTACAACAGCTGAAATTAGCTGAATTGATGCCCTTTAAGAATCATCCTTTCAAGGTAAAGGACGATGAGGAAATGGATAAAACAGTAGACAGTATCAGACAGTTCGGTGTACTGAATCCGGTTATTGTGAGACCTTTGGAAGATGGCGGTTATGAGATAGTATCCGGCCACAGAAGGTGTCACGCATCAGAGCTGGCGGGACTTGAAACTGTACCGGCAATTGTAAGAAATCTTGATGATGACGCAGCTACTATATTGATGGCAGATAGCAATTTGCAGAGAGAAACCTTGCTGCCAAGTGAAAGAGCTTGGGCATTGAAAATGCGCTACGACGCTATGAAAAGACAGGCTGGAAGACCAAGTAAAGAAAATTCGTGCCAAGTTGGCACACATTTACGAACGGATTCTGTACTGGCAGAATTAACAGGTG
>X415_White_Rhinoceros__coassemble_138_pt1 | contig 20863 bp, 19 predicted proteins | sample X415_White_Rhinoceros__metabat2_high_PE_001 | metagenome-assembled genome bin X415_White_Rhinoceros | reverse complement strand
GAGAACAGGACAATAGTGCCTAAGCTTGGCAGAGAAGAGCTCGAATCCTTATGCAGCGAAGCAGCCCGCAAAAATCATGTCGCTAAACAGCGATTCCTTCGGGAACTGATTGATACGGGGGCTCTTGATTACAGGCTCGCGACTTCGAAGCTTAATATCTCGGCAGCCGTAATTAAAAGGTTCGAGGCGGACGGGGTAATTAAAATTGAGACGACAGTTGAATACAGAAGTCCTTTCGGTAAGCTCTCAAGAGAGCAGATAGAGAAGCCTGTACTCAACAAAGAACAGAAATATATTGTTGACGATATTAAAAATGACCTGAATAACGGCGTTCGCGGCAACTACCTGATTCACGGAGTGACAGGAAGCGGCAAGACCGAGGTCTATCTTGATATTATAGAGCATGTTGTGAATCAGGGCAGGCAGGTCATAATGCTGATTCCTGAGATAGCGCTCACCTATCAGACGGTCAAGCGCTTCTACAACAGATTTGGCGACAGAATTTCGGTAATGAATTCAAAGCTCTCGGCAGGAGAGCGCTCGGATCAGTATTTCCGCGCGAAGAACGGCCAGACGGACATTGTGATAGGTCCCAGATCGGCTCTGTTCACACCCTTTGAAAGACTTGGACTGATTGTTATAGACGAGGAGCACGAGGCCAGCTACAGGGCTGAGACGACTCCTGCCTACGACTCCCGTGAGGTGGCATATCACAGGGGCGAGACTGAGGGCGCGAGCGTAATATTAGGCTCAGCGACTCCTTCAGTAGAAAGCTATGCCATGGCTTTGGCCGGTCGCATGAAGCTGTACAGGCTTAATGAACGCGCCGGCGGAGCGCAGATGCCCAGAGTATGCGTTACGGATATGAGGGAGGAGCTGAAGCTCGGCAACAGATCGATGTTCTCGGTTGAGCTCAAGACCCTTATGGAGCAGAGACTCGAAGCTCATGAGCAGATTATGCTGTTCTTAAACAGAAGAGGTTATTCGGGAACCGTATCCTGCAGAAGCTGCGGCAAGGCAATCAAATGTCCGCACTGCGATATTTCCATGACGCTTCACAATACAGGCAGGCTGATCTGTCATTACTGCGGCTACAGCGTGGATAAGCCCGACAGATGCCCTTCCTGCGGTTCGCCTTATATCGCGTCGTTCGGACTTGGCACACAGAAGGTCGAGACTGCGCTTAAGCAGCTGTTCCCTAAGGCCAGAGTACTTCGAATGGATGCGGATACGACCTCCACAAAGAACAGCTATGAAGAGATACTGTCAGCCTTTGCCAACGAGGAAGCGGACATTCTTATCGGAACACAGATGATTGTCAAGGGACATGATTTCCATAAGTGTACTCTTGTGGGTATACTGATGGCGGACCTTTCCTTGTATTCGCCTGATTTCAGGGCCGGTGAGCGAACCTTCCAGCTGATCACACAGGCATCGGGACGCGCGGGACGCGGAAGTCTTGGCGGTGATGTCGTAATTCAGACCTATAATCCCGAGCACTATGCTATAGAGACTGCCGCAAGAGCCGATTACGAGGCATTCTTCGAGGAGGAGTACGGGTTCAGAAAGCTGATGAATTATCCGCCCGCAAGGTGCATGCTTTCTATTATGGTCATGTCAAAGGAAGAAGCAGGTCTTTGCGAAGCCGCAGAAGCAGTGAAGAATATCACTGTAAAGCAAATTGCTTTACAGGAAGAACAGACTGTACAGGACGTAGAGGTTAGGACGCGTAAGATCAAAGTCATAGGACCTACCGATGCGCCGCTTTATAAAGCGCGTGACTTCTATCGCAAGATTCTGTATATTAAAGCGCAGGACTATGCAGCACTTATAAAAATAAGAGATAAAGTATCCGAGGCAGAGGCCGCCTTCGGCCCGTCGGTCTTAATACAATATAATTTCAATTAGTATGGAGGAGAAGAAATGGCACTTAGAAATATCCGTGTTGAGGGAGATCCCGTTCTTGCCAAAATCAGCAAGCCGGTCAAGGAGATGAGCGAGAGAAATCTTGAGCTTGTAGATGACCTTTTGGACACTATGTACGAGGCTAACGGCGTTGGTCTTGCAGCACCTCAGGTTGGTGTACTCAAGAGAATAGTAGTTGTTGATGTCTCAGAAGAGGGCGATGAGCCGATTATTCTTGTTAATCCCGTTATTGTAGAGTCTGACGGCTCACAGACAGGACCCGAGGGCTGTCTTTCTGTACCCGGCAAGCAGGGTACCGTGACCCGCGCTAACCACGTTGTAGTTGAGGCCTTTGACTGTGAAATGAAGCCCATAAGGGTTGAGGGAACAGAGCTTCTTGCACGTGCGCTTCAGCATGAGATCGACCATCTTGACGGTATTCTGTACACCAGCAAGGTAGAGGGCGACGTTACCTCGGAAGAGGAAGAATAATACCTATTGGAAGGAGCTTTGGCCAATGAGAGTAGTTTTTATGGGAACGCCTGAGATTGCAGCGAGCGTTCTTAAGAGTCTTATAGAGTCCAGGCACGAGGTAGTCGGAGTAGTAACACAGCCTGACAGACCGAATGCGAGAGGCAATGAGATTATTTACTCAGATGTTAAGAAGGTAGCGCTTGAATACAACATTCCTGTGCTCCAGCCTGAGAAGGCGTCAGAGGAGACATCTGTAGAATCAATCAGAGCACTGAATCCGGACATTATTGTTGTCACTGCGTACGGACAGATTCTTAAGGAGAACATCCTTAACCTGCCCAAATACAGATGTATTAACGTACACGCTTCGCTGCTTCCCAAGTACCGCGGAGCTTCACCTATCCAGTGGGCAATCATTAACGGTGAGAAGGAGACCGGAGTCACTATCATGTACATGGAGAAGGGTCTTGATACCGGTGACATGATTCTCGCCAAATCAATAGAGATAGCATCTAAGGAGACGGCAGGCACCCTTCATGACAGACTTGCTGAAATTGCAGGCCCTACACTTCTTGAGGCCATGGAGCTGATTGAGAGCGGCAAGGCAGTGCCGGTTAAGCAGAATGATGAGGAATCCACCTATGTCAAAATGTTAAGCAAGAGTATGGGCGAGCTTAAGTTTGACACTGAGGCGGTTAAGCTTGAGAGACTTATCAGGGGACTTATTCCCTGGCCCGGCGCATTTACCTTTATTGAAGGCAGGATGCTTAAGATATGGGAATGCGAAGTTTCTGAGGAGCAGTACGACGGCATGCGCGTGCCCGGCAGATTCTTCACTAAGGACAATTCAAGGATGTTTGTGGAGACAAATGATAAATGCCTTGAGCTTACGGTTATTCAGGCAGAAGGCAAAAAGAGAATGAACACCGCGGACTATCTGAGGGGAGCGAAGCTGCCCGAAAGCGGTCAGTGCGGTCGTGCATAAATAAAAATTTATATTGGGGGGAACGAAATGAATACTACAACATGGTTTATTATTTTAATCGCAGTAGGTATGACTTTGCAGGGGTGTTTCATCGCGGCAGAGTATAAGAAGAAATGGCTGGCAGCCGTAATTCTTAAGGGCCTTGCATCAGTATTTTTTGTTACGGTAGGTCTGGTTGCATATGATGCAGTAGGCAAGCTTGATCCTACGGTTATACTTGAAGGACATAAGTTCGCAGCATTTGTCAAGGTTGGTCTGGTATTCGGTCTTTTAGGCGATGTGGCTCTTAACTTAAGATTCGTATTTGAGAAAATCGGACAGAAGTTCTTCCTCGGCGGAATATTCCTGTTCCTTGTAGGACATATCATGTACCTGCTTGCACTTATTCCCATAAGTGTTCATCCGATACCTGCAGCTATAGTGGGCGCAGTTCTTGCGGCAGCTCTTCTTGCCTACATATTCAAGACCATGGAGGTCAAGAAGGTGTTCAAGATATTCGGTGTGGTTTATCTCGGCGCAGTTATCATCATGACTGCTATTGCACTTGATATCGCCATCTTCGCAGGACATACACTTGGCATAGTTTATGCAATCGGTGCGGTTTTATTCACTGCATCAGATATTATTCTGATTTTCAACACCTTCAGCGGCGGAGAGCCGAAGTTCAGTAAGAGAATCTGCAATCTGAGCCTGTATTACATCGGCCAGATACTCATTGCTTTAAGCATCTACTTTATAAAGTAATTAGGAGATATTAATGTCAGAAATTCGTAATGACTGCCTGAATCTGATTATGGCTGTTTTGGAGGATAAGAAGCCGTCACATCTTGTGATTGCAGATTATCTGAACAGTCATAATGACCTTCCAAGAGCGGACAAAAACTTTGTAAAGAAAACAGTTCAGGGCGTGGTCGAGCGTGCGATCACGCTCGACTGCGTTATTGACTCAGTGGCGAGCACACCTGTCAGAAAGCAGAAGCCTGTAATCAGAAACATCTTAAGAATGGGAGCTTACCAGATTCTGTATATGGATGTGCCTGACAGAGCGGCCTGCAATGAGGCGGTGCTGCTTACAAAGAAGCGTAAGTTCATGCAGCTTTCGGGCTTCGTTAACGCAGTTATGCGCAATGTGTCAAGACAGAAGGACGGTTTCGGACATTTTGAAAGCCTTGCGGCGCAGTATTCTATGCCACAGTGGATTGTGGATTACTTCGTTAAAAATTACGGCAGGGAAGCCTGCGAGAAGGCCTTTTTGTATTTCCTCTCTGATAACCTTACATCAATCCGTGTGAACACCGCACTTATTTCTGTTGCTGAGCTTATTTCGAAGCTGAAGGCTTTGGGAGTGCAGGTTATGGAGACAGAGGTCCCCGGTGCGCTTAAGATAGGCGGCTACGGCTCACTGAGCGATATTCCTGAGTTTATGAGCGGAATGTTCACAGTTCAGGATGGAAGCTCGGTTCTTGCAGGAGAACAGGCGCAGATAAGGGCAGGCTATAGAATACTTGATCTGTGCGCTGCACCCGGAGGCAAGAGCCTGCACGCAGCCAACAGACTGAAGCTGTGCGAAGGAACCGGAGCGGGAATGGAATCGTCTAATGCACAGGAGATGGGGAATGTGATTTCGTGTGATATTTCCTCACAGAAGGTGGCTCTTATTGATGAGAATATCAAAAGATGCGGCTTTAAGAATATAAAAACTATGGTTAATGATGCCACAGTGCTTAGAGACGAGTTTGTCGGAGCGTTCGATGTTGTAATATGCGATGTTCCCTGCTCGGGGCTTGGAATTATCGGCAAGAAGCCTGATATTAAATACAATATGACACCTGAAGGACAGAAGGAGCTGACGGTACTTCAGAGGAGCATTCTTGACAACGCAGTGCGCTATGTGAAGAGTGGCGGGCAGATGATTTTCTCGACCTGCACGGTGAACCGCGCAGAGAATGAGGATAATGTTAAATATATCGAAGCTAAGGGCTTTAAAGCGGAGACAATGCGTCAGCTTCTGCCCGGCGAGATCGGAACTGACGGCTTCTTTTATGCAAGGCTTATAAGAACAGCGGAGGAATAGATTTGGAAGAGATGTTACAGGATATTAAGGCACTGAGCCTGACGGAGCTTAGCGAGGCGCTGGAGGCAGTCGGAGAGAAGAAATTCAGAGCTAAGCAGATTTATGAGTGGCTCCATAAGAAGCTTGTGACGACTGGGATGAGATGACAAACATCCCGAAGGACCTTAAGGAGAAGCTTAAGGAGAAATCCTATCTGCCGACGCTTACTATAGCGACAGTGCTTGTTTCGGAAGAGGACGGAACACAGAAGTTTTTGTTCAAGCTTGCTGACGGCAACGTCATAGAGTCGGTTCTTATGCGCTATGAGCACGGCAATTCGGTCTGTATTTCAAGCCAGGTAGGCTGCAGAATGGGCTGTAATTTCTGTGCCTCGACAATAGGCGGCAGAATAAGGGATCTGAGCGCAGGGGAGATGCTCGAGCAGATATACCATATTCAGCGCCATGACGGACAGCGCGTGAGCAATGTGGTTGTAATGGGCACGGGAGAGCCCTTTGACAATTTTGATAATTTCTGCAGATTCTACGAGAGAATTACTGACGAGGCAGGTCTCAACATAAGCGGAAGAAACATTACTGTTTCGACCTGCGGTCTGGTTCCCAAAATAAGAGAACTGGCTGATAAGAACTACACCCTTACACTTGCAGTGTCGCTGCATTCACCTACGGATGAGCTTCGAAGGACGTTCATGCCTATCGCGAACAAGTACAGCATAAGCGAAATCATGGATGCCTGTGACTATTACTTCGAGAAGACGGGAAGACGTATTACATTTGAGTACAGTCTGATTAACGGAGTCAATGATTCCAAGGAGTGCGCGCTTACGCTGGCGGGACTTCTGAAGGGCAAAAACGCCCATGTCAATCTGATTCCGGTCAATCCCGTCAAGGAGCGAAACTACACAAAAACTAACGCCGAGGGTGTTCAGGCATTTAAAAATTTACTTGAAAAAAACCGAATAAATGCTACTATTAGAAGAGGATTGGGTAAAGATATTGACGCTGCATGCGGTCAGTTACGGCGCAGTTATACCCAAAGTGTAGAGGAATAGAGGTGAGCGTGATGCAGTCGTTTGCCAAGACTGATGTTGGCATAGTAAGACAGATGAATCAGGACTTTGTATATGCAAGCGATGAATCTGTCGGCGCACTCACTAATCTTTATATAGTTGCAGACGGCATGGGCGGCCATAATGCAGGTGATTTTGCATCGCGTTTCTGTGTCGAGAAATTCACGGAGCTGTTGAAGAATGGCAATAAGGAGCCGTACAGTATTATTTCCCTCATAGAGGATTCCTTAAGAGAGACCAATGAGCAACTGATATTCAGAGCAGCTGAGTCCCCCGAGATGGACGGCATGGGCACGACCTTCGTTGCCTGCACCATTGCGGAAGACGGTAAGACCAACATAGTTAATATCGGCGATTCACGTTTGTATGTGATCGGCGATGAGATAAATCAGATTACCGAGGATCATTCTCTGGTAGCAGAGATGGTCAGAAACGGTGAGATTAAAAAGGATGAGGCACGTTTCCATCCTAAGAAGAACGTTGTTACAAGAGCAATCAGTGCTGCCGGAGTGGTTATTCCCGATTTCTTCGAGATTACGCTTAAACACGGCGACATTGTTTTATTATGTTCCGACGGACTCAGCAATATGATGAGCGACGCGGACATGTTTGATATTGTCAGGGACCACTCCGATTCACTGGAGGATATGGGAGAAGCACTTATCAGGCATGCCAATGACAATGGCGGCAAGGATAATATCTCCGTGGTTCTTGTAAGGTATTAGTATTTTTCTAGTTTAGTTGGAGGATGTTTTAATGATTAAACCCGGAATGTTTATCAGTGACAGATATGAGATCATTGACAAAGTCGGATCCGGCGGAATGGCTGATGTTTATAAGGCTAAATGTCACAGATTAAACCGTTACGTAGCAATTAAGATACTTAAGTCCGAATTCTCATCAGATCAGAATTTCGTTCAGAAGTTCAGGGCTGAGGCACAGTCCGTAGCAGGACTTTCTCATCCCAATATCGTAAGTGTTTACGATGTAGGCGATGATGACGGATTACATTACATTGTTATGGAACTGGTCGAGGGTATTACCCTCAAGCGCTTCATAGAGCGCAAGAAGCAGCTCGATATCAAGGAAGCAGTGGGAATTGCAATTCAGATTGCACAGGGTATGGAAGCAGCCCATTCTCACCATATTATCCATAGAGACATTAAGCCTCAGAATATTATTATTTCCCGCGAGGGCAAGGTCAAGGTAGCTGATTTCGGTATCGCCAAGGCCGCAACCTCCAACACTATTTCACAGAACGCTATCGGCTCTGTTCATTATCTTTCTCCTGAGCAGGCCAGAGGCGGTTACTCGGATGAGCGAAGCGATATTTACTCACTCGGCGTAACTCTGTATGAGATGCTTACGGGACAGGTCCCTTTCGCAGGCGACAATTCTGTTTCAGTAGCACTGCTGCATATTCAGAGCGAGGCGACTCCTGTGCAGGTTCTTAATCCTGAGGTGCCTACAAGCGTTGACCGCATAGTTCAGAAGTGTATGCAGAAGAAGCCTGAGCGCAGATACCAGAGCGCATCAGAGCTTATCCGTGACCTTAAGCGTTCTATCATTAATCCTGACGGCGATTACGTCAATATTCCGAGCAACGCTGTTGTAACGGATTCTCCTACAAGAAACATTACCGACGAGGAGCTGAACTCAATTAAGAGCGCAGTTAAGTCACCGGTTGTTCACTTTGATAACAGCACGGGTTCGGTTTCTGTTGAGGAGAGAACAAGTAAGCGTGTTAAGAAGGAGCGCGATGATGACGACATCGATGCCATGGATTCAAGGCTTGAGAAGGTTCTCACGGTTGTGAGCGTTATCTTCGCAGTCGCACTTATATGTGTAATATTCTATCTGCTCTGGCAGTTCTTCTTTAACAAGAAGAATACGGGTGACCAAAATATTACGGCTACTGAGGCTCCGATTACGGGCTCAAGTAAGATTACCGTAACGACTCCTCCCACAGAGCCTCCTACAGCAGCACCTGTGGATCCTGAGTCATTAACCTTCAGAATGCCTCCTGTAGTTGGACTTACCTTAGAGGATGCAATAGATCTGCTCCATAAGTACAGTACGGGAATTACCATTGACTGGTCAGCTGAGGAGTACAACGATGAATACGAGAAGGGACAGGTATGCGCCCAGTATCCTCCGGCTGATATCCAGGTAGACAAGGAAGGCAAGGTCAAGCTCACCATCAGTGCAGGCAAGGAATTCATTGAGCTTATGGACGTTACCGACAGAGACTATGAGTCTGCAAGAGCTCTGCTCGAGGCATACGGCTTTGTTGTAGTACCTCTCCATGAGTTCTCGGATAACATAGCCGCAGGCCGCGTTACACGTACCGAGCCTGAGGCACTCAGTATGGTCAACAAAGAGTCCGAGATTATCGTGTTTATTAGCGACGGCTCAAACAAGGAGCCTGTTGCTGTTCCCAATCTTTCGGGATATACCAAGTCAGAGGCTTCAGCGCTCTTAAAGAGCATGGGCTTAAAGCTTGGCAAGGGAGTTAAGGTCTACTCCGATTCGTACGGAGAGGGCATTATTTTCGGACAGGATATAGCACCCGGTACGCCCGTTGAGGAAGGCACCGAGATTGGATATACCGTTTCCAAGGGACCTGAAGATTCAGGCTACTCGGGTCCGGTAGGCTGATTTAGTACTATGAGGGCTATTTGCTTTTTGCGGGTAGCCCTTTTTAATCATTTTAGAGATATGGAGATTTATGCAGGGTAAAATAGTTAAGGGAATTGCCGGTTTTTATTACGTAGACTGTCAGGACGGCGCAGTTTATACCTGTAAGGCCAAGGGTGGCTTCCGCAAGGACAAGATAACTCCGCTTGTAGGAGACAACGTCGAGTTCGAGATTACTGATGCGGATGTCATGGAAGGCAACATCACGGATATTCTGCCCCGAAGGAACTCTCTTGTGAGACCTGCAACTGCCAATATTGACCAGGCACTGGTAGTTTTCGCGGCTGCCAAGCCCGACCCTAATTTCAATCTCTTAGACAGGTTTTTGGTAATGATGCAGAAGCAGAACATTCATACAATTGTCTGCTTTAACAAGATAGATATAGTCGGCGACGATGACATCAGAATGCTCAAGAAGATTTATGAGCTGTGCGGACATGAGGTCATGTTCATGAGCGTGCGGGAGAAGGACGGCGTTGAGGCTATCAGCAAGGTACTTGAGGGCAAAACGACAGTGCTCGCAGGCCCCTCAGGCGTAGGCAAATCCTCACTGATGAATCTTCTTGCTCCCGAGGCCAATATGGAGACAGGTGAGCTCTCACAGAAGATTGAGAGAGGCAAGCAGACCACAAGACATACCGAGCTCATTAAGATCGCACCTGAAACATATCTGTGCGATACGCCCGGTTTCACATCGCTGTATGTCACCGACATCGCCAAGGAAGAGATAAGGGATTACTTTGTAGAATTCAATCAGTATAAGGATTACTGCAGATTCGATTCCTGCCGCCATATTAAGGAACCCGGATGTGCGGTCAAGGAAGCACTTGCTGAAGCCAAAATCAGCAAAATCCGTTACGAGAATTATTGTTTGATGTATAATGAACTTGAGAAGCAGGAGAAGAGAAGGTATTAGTCTATGGGATTAGTCAGAAATAAGCTTGCTCCGTCCATACTTGCGGCTGATTTCGCAAAACTGGGGGAGAACATTGCCGTAGCACATGAAGCAGGCGCGGATATGATTCATTACGATGTGATGGACGGACTTTTTGTTCCGAGCATCTCATTTGGCATACCGGTGCTTAAATCTATTACTAAGAGCACGGATGCGTTTATGGACTGTCATCTGATGATTGTCGAGCCGGACCGCTATGTGGAGGACTTTGTGAGTGCGGGCGCCGATTCGATAACAATTCATGTGGAAGCATGCAGGGAGACCGATACCATGACGACGCTAAAGCACATACGTGACCTTGGCGTGAAGTGCGGTATTTCCTTAAATCCCAAGACACCGGTCGTTTATCTGCTCCCGTATCTGGGAATGGTTGACATGGTACTTATAATGTCAGTTGAACCGGGCTTTGGGGGACAGAAGTTCATTCCTGAATCATTAGCTAAGATTCGGGAGGTTGCAGCTCTTCGCAAGGAGGGCGGATTTGATTATGATATCCAGGTCGACGGAGGCGTGACCGACGAAAACCTTCAGGATATATTGGACGCGGGAGCTAACGTGATCGTGTCCGGAAGCAGTATTTTTAAAGGCAACATAGCAGGCAATGTCACAAACTTCAAGGAGATTATGAGCCGATGAAAATTTCTGAAATTGTAGAAGGAACACTGTTAGATATTTACATCAAGCGCGACGGTTACAATTACAAGGTTGTCAGTAAGGTTGAGTATGTGGACGAGCAGCGTGTCGGAGTGACACCTATAGCGAGCAGAACTAAGCTGTTCAAATTCAGAAGCTCCGATATCGTGGACATTGTCTACAAGAATGACTCCAAGAGCTGGAAATGGCCTCATGTCAAGGCAGGCTCAGCCACGCTTAAGGACGGAACGAAGCTTCATGTGTTCGTGCCTACAGGCTCGGCAGAAAGCTTCAACAGAAGAAGTACATACAGACTGCCTATGGGCTCTGAGATAACGCTCACCTATGAGGTGCTTGAGCTTCCTGAGGCTGCTGATAACAAAAACCTTCGCAGAACTCCTGACCTTATGCTGGATGCGACACTGGCTGAGATCAGCGAGAGCTACCGTGAGCTTTCATGCAAGGCCTACCTTAAGGATTTAAGTGAGGGCGGAGCTGCCATTATGGCTGCCGTTAAGCTTAAGAAGGGCGATATAGTAAGCTTTGAGCTTCCCTATGACCGCCATACGGTATACTGCAAGGCTCTCATTATAAGAGTGAAGGCAGAGGACAACAAGGTATATCCCTATTCCTACGGTCTGTCCTATATTGAGACGAGCTCGGATTATGTTCCGTATTTCTTCGCAGAGCAGAGAAAGATGCTCAGCGAGATGAAGCTCGATTATAATGTTCATTAACCGGAGTATCCGGATTAGATAAAGGAGATTTGATTTTTTATGAAACTTGGAATTGTAGGTCTTCCCAACGTGGGCAAGAGCACACTGTTTAATTCACTGACCAAGGCAGGTGCTGAGTCTGCCAACTATCCTTTCTGCACAATTAACCCTAACGTAGGTGTTGTAGCGGTACCTGATGAGCGTCTCGACGTTCTGACTGACATGTACAAGTCAGAGTCAAGAGTTCCTGCTGTAATTGAATTTGTTGATATTGCAGGTCTTGTTAAGGGCGCTTCAAAGGGCGAGGGACTAGGCAACCAGTTCTTAAGCCATATCCGTGAGGTAGATGCGATTGTTCATGTTGTTCGCTGTTTTGAGGACGGCAATATCATACATGTAGACGGAAGCGTTGATCCCGCAAGAGATATCGAGACCATTAATCTCGAGCTTATTTTCGCTGACCTTGAGGTCATCGAGAAGCGCATGGCTAAGGGCATTAAGGGCGCAGCCAATAATAAGACTCTTGCCAAGGAGGTTGAGCTGTGCAAGAAGCTTAAGGCACTTTTGGAGAATGGTGAACTCGCGCGCAAGTATGTTCCCGCTGACGAGGAGGAGCAGGAGATGCTCGACTCCATGACTTTACTTACCTCTAAGCCTGTAATCTACGCCGCTAATGTAAGCGAGGATGACCTTGCAGATGACGGCGCTTCAAATCCTCATGTTGCTAATGTAAGAAAAATCGCTGCAGGCGAGGGCTCAGGCGTGTTTGTAGTATGTGCACAGATTGAGCAGGAGCTTTCTGAGCTTGAGGATGATGAGAAGAAGGCATTTTTGGAGGACCTCGGTGTTGAGAAGTCAGGTCTTGAGAAGCTTATTGTTGCAAGCTATGACCTCCTCGGACTTATGAGCTTCCTTACCGCAGGACCCAAGGAGTCCCGCGCATGGACTATCGTTAAAGGTACCAAGGCACCTCAGGCTGCCGGCAAGATTCACTCTGATTTCGAGCGTGGCTTTATCCGCGCTGAGATAGTTAACTATGACAATCTTATTGAGTGCGGATCTTTCAATGCCGCCAAAGAAAAAGGACTGGTCCGTTCCGAGGGCAAGGATTATGTTATGCAGGACGGCGATGTAGTTCTGTTCAGATTCAATGTCTGATTATTAGTCTTTAAGGAGGACCTGTTATGTTGTCATGGTGGGGTAATGACACTTCGATTTATTTCCCTAATTTAGGAATTAGGCTCCCTAATGTTCCCAGGGGAGTGGCTGTATTCGGATTTGATATAGCATTCTACGGAGTCTGCATAGCACTCGGCATGCTCTTAGGCATCGAGATGGCCAGATGGCAGGCTAAGAGAAGCGGACAGAATCCTGACGATTATCTTGACCTTGCACTTTGGGCAATTCCGCTTTCGGTAGTAGGTGCCAGAATTTATTCTGTCGCTTTCGAATGGAAGGATTACAAGGATAATCTTAAAGAAATATTCAATCTCAGAAACGGCGGTCTTGCCATATACGGCGGCGTTATCGCAGCAATTATTATCGTGTTTGTTTTCTGCAGAATAAAGAAGATGAATCCGGGCGTTATGGCAGATACGGGTATTCTCGGAATGCTTGTGGGACAGTGCATAGGCCGCTGGGGCAATTTCTTCAACAGAGAGTGCTTTGGCAATTATACAAATTCACTCCTTGCAATGCAGATTCAGGTTAACGATAACTGCTTAAGCAGCTATTTCAAGCCCGATGTTGTTTCAGATGCAAGGCTTGCGGATATTTATGCCGGCAAGGACAAGGCTCTTGCTGCAATATCTGAAATCAGAAACAACCTTGTTCTTTCTGTTGACGGTATTAAGTGTGTTCAGGTACAGCCTACGTTTTTATATGAGTCACTTTGGAATCTGTGCCTTCTGATAATTCTTATTATTGTTTGGAACCGTAAGAAGTTTAACGGCGAAATCATACTCTGGTATCTGTTCGGATATGGTCTCGGAAGAGTATGGATCGAGGGACTCAGAACTGACCAGCTCTTCCTTTGGAACACGGGAATTGCTGTTTCACAGCTCTTAAGTGCCATTCTTGTGGTCGGCAGTCTCGGACTTATCCTGTTCCTTAGGTACAGAGCAAAAAAGAACGGAACTAAGCCGCTGTTCTGTGACTACGGTAAGAACGCAGCGCCTTCGCAGGTTTCAGAAAAAGAATAATATGGTGAGAATCCTTACTAAAGTGGATTCGTTTTTATGAGAGCTTTTGCTTTTTGAGCGAAAGCTCTCTTTTTTTTGCCCAAACACTTGAAAAAATCGTTTTTTGGGTGTATTATTTAACAAAAGTGGAGCAAAGTGGTGCGAAGTGTAGCGAAGTGGAGGAATGACGGTCATGTTCATGGGTTCTTTTAATCATTCGATAGATCCTAAGAACAGAGTCTTTGTGCCTTCCAAATTCCGCGATGGTCTCTCTGATAATTTTGTTATTACCGCAGGACTTGACGGATGCCTTTACCTTTGTACTTATTCCGATTGGGAGAGCTTCGTTGAAAAACTTGCAGAGCTTCCCATGAAGAAGGAGACACGAGAGCTGCAGAGATTCTTCATGCAGAACGCTGCAGAAGCTGCGGTTGATAAACAGGGACGTGTGATTATCCCGGCTTCACTAAAGAGTTATGCGGGAATCGATAAGGATGTTGTTTTTGTAGGAGCAATCCGCAAGGTTGAGCTCTGGTCTAAAGAAAGACTTGAGAATCATACTCCTGTTAAGGATATGGATGACATTGTTGAGACACTTTCGAATGAGTACGGACTTAAGTTCTAAGGAGACTTGAATGGCTGCAGATATTAATTTCAATCATTTTTCGGTTCTTAGGAATGAGACCATTGAGAATCTGAAGGTCAGACCGGACGGAATATACGTTGACGGAACACTTGGCGGCGCAGGGCACTCAAGCGTCGTTGCAGGGCTTCTGACAACAGGAACACTCATCGGCATCGATCAGGATGAGGACGCAATAGCAGCAGCAACTAAGAGACTTGACTATTTCGCGTCTAAGCACATTATCGTCCGCAGCAACTACGAGAATTTCAGAAGTGTACTTGATTCACTTGATATTGATAAGGTAGACGGCATCATGCTCGACCTCGGAGTTTCATCCTATCAGCTGGACACTCCCGAGAGAGGCTTCTCATATAACACAGACGCTCCATTAGATATGAGAATGGATAACCGCAATGAGATGACGGCAAGAGACATTGTCAATAACTACTCAGAGATGGAGCTCTTCAGAATCATCAGAGATTACGGTGAGGACAATTTCGCGAAGAATATTGCCAAGCATATTTGCCAGGCAAGAGAAATACACCCGATTGAAACGACCTTCGAACTTAATGACATTATCAGGGCAGCAATCCCTGCCAAGGTCAGAGAGACCGGAGGTCATCCCTCCAAACGAACCTATCAGGCGATAAGGATTGAGCTGAACAGAGAACTGGATGTTCTTAAAAACTCAATTGAAGCTATGATAGACAGTTTAAATCCCGGCGGAAGGCTCTGCATCATAACCTTCCATTCGCTGGAAGACAGAATTGTTAAGAACGCATTTAACACGGCTGAGAAGCCCTGTATATGCCCACCGAACTTCCCGGTATGTGTCTGTGGAAGAGTTTCGAAGGGCAGACATTTAACTAAGAAACCGATTCTTCCCTCTGCGGAAGAACTTGAACAGAACTCACGGTCAAAAAGCGCTAAGCTCCGCGTATTTGAGAAGTCGTAGCCTTTTTGACAGAAAGGATCACACTATGGCAGGTAAGTACGCATTCGACAGAAGCTATTATGAGAACAGAGCACGTATGTCTTATAATGGCAATGCTGCAAGACAGCTTGACTACGCACCTGAGACCGAGGAACTCGATGAGTCATACGCAATCGAGGAGGCCGCAGAGCGTGAGGCAAGAGAGTACGCTGCACCTGTCCGCAGAGAAAGACGTACTGAGCGTGAGGCTTATATTGAAGCTCCTCAGAAGAAGGAACGCTATGTGTTCAAGCTTGATACCTTTGTAGTTTTAGTATTTACAATAGCTATCGCGATGACACTCATAAGCGCATTCAGATTCCTTGAGGTCAAGTCCAATATTTCCGAGACTGATAAGATGATAAAGAAGGCTGAGGCAAGACTTGACGATGTTACTTCTCTTAATGCTTCACTTTCATCTGCACTTGATGTTGAAATTGACAGAGATTATATATATACTGTAGCAGTAGCTAAACTTGGAATGGTATATCCCAATCAGAATCAGGTAATTTATTATGAGCCCGCTTCCGTAGGATATGTTAGACAGTTATCAACCATCCCGGTCAGATAGACAGACAGGTCGTAATTATGAATAGAGCATCTAAGAACAGAAAAACTCATAAGCAACCGTTGGCAAGTGTCATGAGGAACAGCCTTTATTTCGCTTTCTTTGTGATACTTGTTTTTTGCGGTCTTCTTATAGCACGTCTTATTTACCTGAATAACGTTGATGGCGATAAGTATGCCAAGGCTGTTCTCTCGCAGCAGTATTACACGAGCACGGTGGACAAAAGCTCGCGAGGACGCATTCTGGACCGCAACGGAGTAGTACTGGCCAGAAGCGAGAAGACTTACAACGTTATCATTGATCCCAAGGTTATTCTGAGCGAAAAATATTATCTTGAACCCACACTCAAGGCACTTAAGGAAGTTATGGGGTATGACCCTGAGGAGATGGAGAAGCTCATACGTTCCAATCCTGACAGCTCATATGTTGTTTATGAGAGAGATGTCGATTATGACAGGGTATCAGCGTATAAGAAGGTTGCTACGACTAAGTTCGTTGAAGGCGTATGGTTTGAGGAACAGTTCAACAGAGTATATCCGTACTCATCATTAGCGTCTCATGTTATCGGCTTCACTACCGCGAGCGGAGAGGGGAGCTACGGACTTGAAGAATATTATGATGATGAACTTACGGGAACGGACGGCATTACTTACGGATACTTTGATTCAGAGCTGAATTCTCAGAAGACGGTTAAGGAAGCGGTCGACGGCAATGATATCGTTTCGACAATCGATTACAATGTGCAGACGATTATAGAGAAGAAGGTCAAAGCCTTCCGCGAGGAGACGGGCTGCAATAATATCGGCGTGATTGTCATGGATCCCAATAACGGCGAGATTTTGGGCATGGCTTCAAACGAGGAGTATGATCTTAATGCTCCGAGATCTCTTGCTGATAACTACACTGAGGAAGAGCTTGCCCTGATGACAAACGACGAGAAGCTCAACGCGCTGTATAAGAGATGGCGTAATTTCTGCGTATCGGATACCTACGAGCCCGGATCTACCTATAAGACGATTACTGTAGCCTCAGCACTTGAGGAGGATGCAATTCTCACAACGGATACCTTTGAGTGCATAGGTTATAAGGAAGTCGGCGGATGGAAGATAGGCTGTAACAACAAATACGGACACGGCAACATTACACTGGCACAGTCTCTCATGAAGTCCTGTAACTGTGCTCTTATGGCTATTGCTGATAAGCTTGGACCGGATCAGTTCTTTAAGTATCAGAGACGCTTCGGCTTCGGGCAGAAGACCGGAATTGATATGGTAGGCGAGTCGGCAGGTATTGTTATTGACCGCAAAAAGCTCAATGTGACGGAGCTTGCGACAAGCAGCTTCGGAACAACCTTTAACGTGTCGATGGTACAGATGGCAGCGGCTTATGCATCTATTATTAACGGTGGCAGCTATTACAGACCTCATCTTATGAAGGAGATACTTAGCGAGCGCGGAACGGTTGTCAGAGCTTTTGACGAGACACCTATAAGGCAGACTGTAAGCAAGAGTACTTCCACATTCATTAAGAATGCGCTTTATATGACAGTTGAGAGCGGAACTGCAACTCCTGCCAAGGTCGAAGGCTATATAATCGGCGGTAAGACAGGTACCGCGCAGAAGCGTCCCAGAGAAGAGAAGAAGTACGTAGTATCTTTCGCGGGCTTCGCACCGGCCGATAACCCTGAGGTCATGATCTACATCGTTATTGATGAGGTTCATGACGAGACGTTAAGTGGAAGCAGTTCACCTGCGACCAGAATGAGTGCTGAAATATTCAAAGAAATACTCCCTTATCTCGGACTTTATCCCGACGGAGAAATAGAGTATACTGTGGACCTGTCACTCATCGAGAAGGATGAGGATGATCCTTATTATCTGGGCGATGAGACCAACCCGGACGTTCTGCCCGAAGGTCTTGACGATTAATTCTAAGTTACATATAATGTATTCGTATAATTGTCGCTATACAATATATTGTATTGAATCGAGGCATATGATGGATTTTTTAAATAAAAAAGTAATGATTATCGGAGCCGGTCTGAGCGGAATTGCAGCTGCCAGACTGCTTAACGGAACAGGTGCTGATATCGTTCTGTATGATGACGATGTTAAGGGCGTTCTTAAGAAAGAAATTATCAGAGCTAAGCTTCCCGAGGACTTTAAAGGCCGCGTGGAATTAGGTTCTATTCCTGAGGATATGCGCTCAGGTCTGGACTTTCTGCTTCTGAGTCCCGGCGTTCCCAAGGACCTGCCTTTTGTAGGACTTATGGCAGCTAAGGGAACTAAGGTCATAGGCGAGATTGAGCTTGCATATTATTTCTCAAAGGGCAGAATCGTAGGCGTTACCGGTACTAACGGCAAGACTACGACAACTGCGCTTACAGGACATATTATAGGCAGTTATATTAAGGACACCATGGTGGTAGGCAACATCGGTACCCCTTATACTGACCTTGTTACAAAGAGCACGGATGATTCGGTTGCTGTGTGCGAGCTCAGCAGCTTCCAGCTTGATACCGTTGAGACCTTCCATCCTAATGTCAGCATGGTACTCAACATTACACCTGACCATCTCGACAGACATCACAACATGAAGAACTATATTAATGCTAAGTTCAATGTTGCGAAGAATCAGACAGAGGATGATATCTGTATTCTGAATTATGAGGATGCCACATTAAGAGATAAGGCTTCTGACGTTAAGGCAAGAATCGTATGGTTCTCATCAAGACATAAGCTCACAGACGGATTATACTTCGAGAACGGAGTTATTTACTATGCTGAGGGCGGTGTTTCAACTCCCGTTGTCGAGACGGACAAGATGATGCTTATCGGTGAGCATAATTATGAGAATGTTATGGCTGCTATCGCTGCGGGCCTGTACTTCGGCATTCCCGTTGAGACTGTAAGAGAGGCTGTTTATTCATTCAAGCCTGTTCCTCACAGAATTGAGTATGTTGCAACCAAGAACGGTGTTAAGTACTATAACGACTCTAAGGGAACCAATCCTGATGCGTCAATCAAGGCTGTCAAGGCTATGACAACACCTACTTATCTGATTGGCGGAGGCTATGACAAGAATTCTGAGTACGATGAGTGGATTGAATGCTTCGACGGCAAGATCAAGGCTCTGGTACTCATGGGACAAACAAAGGACAAGATTGCTGAGTGCGCGAGAAAGCACGGCTTTAATGATATTGTCTTTGTCGAGAGCATGCAGGAGGCAGTTGATTACTGCGCAGGACATGCGGTGAGCGGTGAGACGGTTCTTCTTTCTCCCTGCTGTGCAAGCTGGGGTATGTTTAAGAACTATGAGGAGCGCGGTGACATATTCAAGGATATTGTTAACGCTCTCTAAGATTTGTTTTTTGGAGGCATGACCATGAGAGGTTTGGGCAGACGTGAGAGAGATTACGTCAAAAGCAATTATGATATTGTTCTGGTCATGCTGATTGTGCTGCTCAGTATATTCGGACTGATTATGATCTACAGCACAAGCTCCTACAATGCAGCCAAATACTATAACGATCCGCAGAAATATTTCCGAAGCCAGGGTCTGTTCATACTGATTGGACTTGGCCTTATGGTGCTGATTTCAATGATCGATTACAGAGAGTATTTTAAACCTCGCAGATGGCTGCGCGGACGCCCGTTAGTTATTCTTTTATACTTAGGTACCATTGGCCTGCTTATCGCCTTAAAGTTCTTCGGACATGAGTCGGGCGGCTCCGCGAGATGGCTTGATATTCCCGGAATACCTCAGTTCCAGCCTTCCGAGATAGCCAAGATTACGGTAATTTTTTTCACGGCATACAGGATAAGTGTCGTAAGAGGCGGAATAAACAGATTCTGGGGTTATTTCAGAGTCGCGTTATGGATGCTTCCGATACTTGTGCCTATCGTATTTCAGAATCTCAGTACGGCAATTATAATCGCAGGAATAATGACTGTGATGTGCTTTGTGGTGTGCCGTGATAAGAGGTATTTCCTCTGGGTGCTTCTGGCACTTTTGGTGTTTGGTACTTTAGCGATTCTGTTAAGCCCTTACCGTCTTGAAAGAGTACAGAACTGGTGGAATTCAGAGAATCTTGATCCTTCAGGGCAGATTGTACAGGGCCTGTATGCGATTGCGTCGGGCGGCCTTTGGGGCAAGGGACTCGGTGAGTCTTCACAGAAGCTCGGTTATATACCCGAGGTTCACACGGATATGATTTTCACTATTATATGTGAGGAGCTGGGTATATTTGGCGCAATTATCGTTATCGCGGTAGTGCTCATGCTGCTTTGGAGACTGCTTACAATCGCCATCAATGCGCCTGATACCTGTGGTACGCTGATAGCTACGGGTGCACTGACGCATGTGGCACTTCAGGTCATACTTAATGTCGCGGTTGTCACAAACTCGATTCCCGCAACAGGTGTTCCGTTCCCGTTTATAAGCTACGGAGGCAGTTCTCTTATGATACTGATGGCGGAGATGGGTGTCGTGCTGTCTGTTTCCAAATACACCAAAAAAGAGGACCTGACTGAAGATGAAGAAGAGACGGATATTTAGATTACTTATTCTGGCTGCAGTGCTCGGAGGCGCTATTTATTTCGCTGTCGGCTGCAAGCTTGAGCATCTCGAGATCAGACCCGGAAGCTTTTATTCGGCAGATGAGATTGAGAGAAGACTGTTCACTAAAGGAACAGACAAATATGCATATCTGTTTGCCACGAGAATAAACAGGTTCTGGCACGAACAGATTCCCTTTGTTGAGAAGGTCGACGTCGAGCTTGTCGACAAAAATTCGGTTATTGTTTACGTATATGACAAGGCTGTAATCGGATGCGTTGAGCATATGGGCTCTTATGTATATTTTGACCGTGAAGGCATCGCTGTTGACAGCACGGTAAGCAGAAGAGAAGGAATTCCTCTTGTTACGGGACTTGGATTTTCTGAAATCACAATGGGCGACAGACTTGATCTGTCGGATTCTACAGCCTTCAAAACCGTACTTAATATCC
>X415_White_Rhinoceros__coassemble_128_pt1 | contig 21714 bp, 15 predicted proteins | sample X415_White_Rhinoceros__metabat2_high_PE_001 | metagenome-assembled genome bin X415_White_Rhinoceros | reverse complement strand
TTTTCAGTTGTTTCGGGATCTCCCCGCACATTAAAAAGGAGGTACAGTGCAATGTACAAGACGTTTTCTATTGAGCTTGCAGGCAGAACCCTCTCCGTTGATATCGGCAGAGTAGCAGCTCAGGCAAATGGCGCCGCATTTATGCACTATGGCGACACAACAGTTCTTTCAACAGCAACAGCATCAGATAAGCCCAGAGACGGTATTGATTTCTTCCCCTTGAGCGTTGAGTACGAGGAGAAGCTTTATGCAGTAGGCAAGATCCCCGGTGGTTTCAACAAGCGTGAGGGCAAGGCAAGCGAGAACGCAATCCTTACCAGCCGTGTTATCGACCGTCCCATGAGACCTCTGTTCCCTAAGGATTATCGTAACGATGTAACTCTTAACAACATGGTTATGTCAGTTGATCCCGATTGCCGTCCCGAGCTCGTAGCTATGCTTGGTTCAGCTATCGCAACATCAATTTCAGACATCCCCTTCGATGGCCCCTGTGCAACAACTCAGGTAGGTATGATCGATGGCGAGCTCATCATCAACCCTACTCAGGAGCAGTGGAAGAACGGCGACCTTAATCTTACAGTTGCTTCAACAGCACAGAAGGTTATCATGATCGAGGCCGGCGCTAACGAGATTCCTGAGGCTAAGATGATCGAGGCTATTTACAAGGCTCATGACGTTAACCAGATGCTTATCGCTTTCATTAGCGACATCGTTAAGGAAGTCGGTAAGGCTAAGCATGAATATGAGAGCTGCGCAATCCCTGCAGAGATGTTCGAGGCTATGAAGGCTATCGTTACTCCTGAGGAGATGGAAGAAGCAGTATTTACCGATGAGAAGCAGAAGCGCGAGGAGAACATCAAGAATGTTACCGCTAAGTTCGAGGAAGCTTTCGCTGACAACGAAGAGTGGCTTGCAATCCTTGGCGAGGCTGTATATCAGTACGAGAAGAAGACCGTCCGCAAGATGATCCTCAAGGATCAGAAGCGTCCTGACGGCCGTAAGATTACACAGATCAGACCTCTTGCAGCAGAGGTTGACATTATCCCCCGTGTTCATGGTTCATCAATGTTCACCCGTGGACAGACTCAGATCTGCGATGTATGTACTCTTGCTCCTCTTTCAGAGCAGCAGAAGCTTGACGGTCTCGATGAGAACGAAGTAGCTAAGCGTTACATGCACCATTATAATTTCCCTGCATACTCAGTTGGCGAGACCAAGGTAAGCCGCGGTCCCGGACGTCGTGAGATCGGTCACGGTGCCCTTGCAGAGCGTGCACTTATTCCCGTTCTTCCTTCAGAGGAGGAGTTCCCTTACGCAATCCGTTGCGTCAGCGAGACATTTGAGTCTAACGGTTCAACATCAATGGCTTCTACCTGTGCATCATGTATGTCACTTATGGCAGCCGGTGTTCCCATTAAGCGTATGGTTGCAGGTATCAGCTGCGGTCTGGTAACAGGCGAGACTGATGACGATTTCGTACTTCTTACCGATATCCAGGGTCTTGAGGACTTCTTCGGAGACATGGACTTCAAGGTAACCGGTACTACAGAAGGTATCACCGCTATTCAGATGGATATTAAGATCCACGGTCTTACAAGACCCATCGTTGAGGGTGCTATCGCACGTTGCCGTGAGGCAAGACTCTTCATCATGGATAACTGCATGAAGCCCGCTATTGCTGAGCCCCGTCCTGAGGTTAGCAAGTACGCTCCCAAGATTATCCAGATCCAGATTGATCCCGCTAAGATCGGTGAGGTTATCGGACAGCGCGGTAAGACCATCCAGGCTATCCAGGAGTCTACCGAGGTTAAGATTGATATCACTGATGACGGTGCAGTATCAGTTTGCGGTACAGATGCAGAGAAGATGCAGGAAGCAGTTCGCTTAATCACCATCATCGTTTCAGAGTTCGAGGAAGGCAAGATCTACGAAGGCAAGGTTGTTTCAATCAAGGACTTCGGTGCATTCATCGAGTTCGCTCCCGGCAAGGAAGGTATGGTTCATATCTCCAAGATTGCTAACGAGAGAATCAACCATGTTGAGGACGTTCTTACTCTTGGCGACAGGGTTAAGACAGTTTGCCTTGGCAAGGACAAGATGGGAAGAATCAGCTTCTCAATCAAGGATGCTAAATAATTGAATTGATTATATAAGAGACCCTCGGGAATAATCCCGAGGGTCTTTTTTTATCTGCAGGGCAGTGATTATTTCACAGATTCTCTTTTGCTGCAGACAGCATCAGCTTGATTCGGTTCAGCTGGTTGACCTCGCTTGCACCGGGGTCGTAGTCTACTGCAGCGATGTTGGCGCCGGGGTAGAGCTGCTTAAGACGCTTTATCGCGCCCTTGCCCACGACGTGGTTAGGCAGGCAGGCGAAGGGCTGTATGCAGACGATGTTAGGAGTACCGTGGGTCAGAAGCTCAGCCATTTCCCCGGTTAAGAACCAGCCCTCACCGTACTGGTTGCCGAGTGAGAGAATGGGCTTGGCGTACTCGCCGACCTCCTCGATGCGGATGGGAGCGTCGAAGCGCTTACTGTTTTTGAGGGCCGTGACGGCGGGGGAGCGGAGATCCTCAATCCGGTTGATGGCGAAGCTTGAGAACAGCTTGGCCTTAAGCGAGGTTCCGAGGAACTCATGCTTGTAATCATTGTCGTACAGGCAGTAATTTATGAAGTCCAAAAGGTCGGGCACAACGACCTCGGCACCTTCACGCTCGAGAAGGTCTACGAGGTGGTTGTTGGCGAGAGGCATGTACTTGACCAGAATCTCGCCTACGATACCGACTCTCGGCTTCTTTATGGTTTCGTCTATCTCGAACTCATCAAAGTCCTTAACCATTGCGCGGACAGTGTCTTTGAAGGAATTTTTGTTCTTCGGATTGCTTATCTGGTCTATGCACAGCTCTGTCCATTTGTGCCACAGGGCGTTAGCAGAGCCTTCGACCTTCTCGTAGGGGCGTACCCTGTACAGACAGCGCATGAGAACATCGCCGTAGACGATTGAGCGCGCTGCGTCAATGAGCATCGGAAGCGTAATCTTAAGTCCGGAGGCCTTCTCCATTCCGTTGGCATTGAGCGATACTACGGGAATATGAGACATTCCGATTTTGTCAAGCGCCCTTCGGATGATGGCAACGTAGTTGCTTGCACGGCAACAGCCTCCGGTCTGGGTCATGATGATTGCCAGACGGTCTGTGTCGTAGCGTCCGCTCAGCACTGCTTCCATGAACTGGCCCACGGTGCAGATGGTAGGGTAGCAGGCGTCGTTGTTGACGAACTTGAGGCCATAGTCTACTGCGGTGCGGTTGTCGTTGTCGAGTATCTCAAAGTTATAGCCGTATTTCCTAAAGACGGGCTCCAGAATGTTGAAATGTATGGGACTCATCTGAGGAGCAAGTATTGTGTAGCGCTTGTCAAACATCTCTTTCGTGAACTCGGTGCGCTTATAGCCTGCATATGCGGGCTTGGCGGTGATACCCTTGTCGCGGCGCATGTTCATGGCGGCAATAAGACTCCTGATACGGATTCTTGCGGCGCCTAAGTTATTGACCTCGTCAATCTTTAACAGGGTGTAGAGCTTGTTGCTCTTCTCAAGTATCTCGGCTACCTGGTCGGTCGTTACGGCGTCCAGACCGCAGCCGAAGGAGTTGAGCTGAATGAGGTCGAGGTCATTGCGGCTGCTCACAAATTCAGCAGCGGTGTAGAGGCGTGAGTGGAATACCCACTGGTCAACGACTCTTACGGGCCTTGCGGGCTTGAAATCCACGGGAATGCTGTCCTCGGTGAACACGGTAAGACCGTAGGAGGCAATCATCTCGGGAATTCCGTGATTAATCTCGGGGTCAACATGGTAAGGACGTCCGACGAGGACGATGCCGCGCCCGCCTTCTGCTTCCATGTTCTTTAGGGCCTTACGGCCTGCGTTTCTTATATCCTCCTTAGCGCGCAGCTGCTCGCCCCAGGCAAGGGCTGCAGCGCGTCTGACTTCCGCCTTGGGAATTCCATACTCCTCTGAGAAGAGCTTCACCAGACGGTCAGAGGCAGTTTTTTTAGTGGTAAATGCGATGAACGGCCTTATGTATTCAATCTCACCCGAGGTTACTTCTTCGATATTGTTCTTGAGATTCTCGGGATAGGATACGACCATGGGGCAGTTGTAGTGGTTCTGCGCGTCCGCAGTCTCCTGGTGCTCATAGAATACGCAGGGATGGAATATTCGCTTTATTCCGTTGTTTATGAGCCACTGGGCGTGGCCGTGAGCGAGCTTGGCAGGATAGCACTCAGACTCTGAGGGAATAGATTCCATTCCGAGCTCGTATATCTTTCTTGCAGACATGGGGGACAGCTTAACGGAATAGCCGAGCTCCTTAAAGAAGGTCGCCCAGTAGGGGTAGTTCTCATACATATTGAGGACTCTCGGGATTCCGATGACACCGCGGGGAGCCGCATCTTTAGGAAGAGGCTCATAATCGAATATGCGCTTAAGCTTATAGGCGTACAGATTCTCGCCCTTTTTCACGTCTGATTTGCTCTGAAGGCCTTTCTCACAGCGGTTGCCGGTGATGTAGCGGCGGTTGCCCTCGAACTTGTTTACGGTCAGCATGCAGTGGTTTGAACAGCCCTGACAGTGCGTGGTCGAGGTCGTATATGTAAGATTGATAATATCGTCGAGCGAAAGCATTGAGGAGGCTTCACCTCTATCGCGGGCGCGCGCAATAAGGGCCGCGCCGAACGCACCCATGATACCGGAAATATCAGGGCAGGTGGCTTCTACACCTGCGATGCGCTCAAAGGCACGCAGTACGGCTTCGTTATAGAAGGTACCGCCCTGGACGACTATTTTGGTGCCCAGAGAGGATGCGTCTGAGAGCTTAATGACCTTGAACAGGGCGTTCTTAATAACTGAGTAGGCAAGGCCTGCGGAGATATCCTGAACGGTCGCGCCTTCCTTCTGCGCCTGCTTGACGTTGGAGTTCATAAATACGGTGCAGCGGGTACCGAGATCTATGGGATTTTTGGCATACAGAGCCTCGCGGGCGAAATCGGCTGCGCTGTAGCCTAACGAATTAGCGAAGTTCTCGATGAAGGAGCCGCAGCCCGAAGAGCATGCCTCGTTTAGAAGAATGCTGTCAACGGTGTGGTTTTTAAGTTTTATGCATTTCATGTCCTGACCGCCGATGTCGAGTACACAGTCAGCACCGGGAACGAAGAACTCGGCAGCTGTGCAGTGCGCAATGGTCTCGACCTCACCCTCGTCGAGACAGAAGGCGGATTTGAGGAGTGCTTCGCCGTAACCGGTTGAACAGGAGCGCGCTATTTTGGCGGTAGCAGGCAGCTGTTCTTTAATGGCGCTTATCGCTCTTATGGCGGTCTTAATAGGGCTGCCCTGATTGTTCGCATAGAAGGAGAACAGTAACTCTCCCTGCTCGCCGATGAGTGCGAGCTTGGTGGTCGTTGAGCCTGCGTCTATACCAAGGTAACATTTGCCGCTATAGGTTTTTAAATCAGCCTTGGCGACAACGGCGCGCCTGTGGCGTTCCTTAAAGGAGGCGTAGTCTGCCTCGCTCTCGAACAGGGCGGGCAGGCGCTTAATTTCAAACGCCATCTGAACACCGCCTGTGAGTCTGCCGATAAGGACGTCAATGCCCTTTGATGTATCGGTGTCAGGGTTATGTTCGGCGTCCCTCTCAGCCATAAGGGCAGCGCCCATGGCAGCGAAGAGATGGGAATTGTCGGGGTCTACGATGTTGTCATCGCTAAGGTGAAGAGTGCGGATAAAAGCTTTTTTGAGTTCGGGAAGGAAATGCAGCGGACCGCCTAAGAAAGCGACGCATCCGCGGATGGGCTTGCCGCAGGCAAGTCCTGATATGGTCTGGTTGACTACGGCCTGGAATATTGAGGCTGCAAGATCTGCTCTTGTGGCGCCCTCGTTAATGAGCGGCTGAATGTCTGATTTGGCGAATACTCCGCAGCGCGCAGCAATAGGGTACAGCTCTTTGTAGTTCTCAGCCTCACGGTTAAGACCCAAAGCGTCAGTCTGAAGAAGGGCTGCCATCTGGTCGATGAAGGAGCCGGTACCGCCTGCGCAGACGCCGTTCATCCTCTCGTCGAGGCCGCCTTTGAAGTATATGATTTTGGCATCCTCGCCGCCGAGCTCTATGGCCACGTCGGTCTGAGGTGCAGTGTGCTTAAGTGCAGTGGCTACGGCAACGACCTCCTGGACGAAGGGGATGCCGAGTGCTTTGCCAAGGTTTATGGAGCCTGAGCCTGTGATTCGGATGTCGAGATTGCAATCTCCGATTTATCACGCGCATTCTTTAGAAGAGTGGCCAGAGTCTCCTGGGTATGGGCCATATGGCGCATATATTCGCCGAACAGAATACTGTTCTGTTCATCGAACACAACAAGCTTGACGGTGGTCGAACCAACGTCTATTCCCGCAAAATATGTTTTCATAACTTTACTTCTCCCTTTGTTTATGCGGGTTTGCAGTATATTTATGTGGTAATCGATACCACATAAAAAGTTAACAGCAACCGCATACATTCGCATGATAACACATCATTTACCAAGATAAAAGTTAAAAAATCATTAAGAATGGGAATTCTTTCGTTTGTGTGACGCTTTTGTGACGCTTTTCATGATAGAGTGTAGTCAGAACATGGAAGCATGAGATAATGTGACCAGAATTATACGTAGAAAATTCCACGAGGAGGATAAAAATATGACAATTAAGTTAGTTAACAGAGAAAGCGAAGCTGAGCTCTTAATCGAGGGCAGACTTGATTCCAACACAGCACCTGATGCAGAAGAGGCATTCAAGCAGACAGCTGAGCGCTTTGATAAGATTGTTCTTAATTTCAAGAATCTGGAGTATCTGTCCAGTGCCGGCCTCCGCGCACTTAAGAATCTCCATATGACAATGAAGAAGAAGGATGGAGAATTAGTTCTTACGAACGTTAACAAGATGGTCATGGAAGTATTTGAAATGACCGGTTTCGCAGGACTCCTTAAGTTTGAATAATCGGAAGGAGGCTTTGTATGGAGAAAACATTTCCTGCACGCAGGGACGAAATGCCCAATGTCACGGCATTTGTCGAGGAAATACTTGAGAGCCTTGCCTGCCCCATGCGTGAGATGATGCAGATTTCCGTAGCTGTTGAGGAGATATTCATCAACATAGCGAGCTATGCCTATCCCAATGTTGACGGTTCGACAAAGATAACAATTGAGTCTTCGGACCATGGAATTGAGATTGCCTTCATAGACAAGGGCGTGCCCTTCAATCCTCTTGAAATGAAGGATCCCGATGTCGAGGCGAAGGCTGAGGACGATTCTATCGGCGGCCTTGGAATATTCATGGTCAAGCAGACTATGGATAAGGTGGCTTACGAATATGCTGAGAACAGCAATGTGCTTAGAATTAAGAAGACCTGGTAAGGCTTTATAACGGAGTTTTTAATGACCCGTGAGATCATGAAAATGGTTTCACGGGTTTTCTTTGTTTTTCTTGTTATTTTGTGGTGATTAGATTAGAATAGAACTATATATTGGGTTTTTGGAGGTTTCAATGGCTAATACTACTAAAAGCGGCACAAAGCAGAGGGCTTACGTACCTAATGCCAGGGACAAGGCACAGGCGCGCAAGGCGGCTGCCGCATCCGATAGAGCAAGACAGAGTGCACCAAGAAGTGCATCGCATAGCACTCGTACATCAGGAAGCAGAACATCCTCAAAGCCGCGCACGACGCGCAGCAGGGATTATGAGGGCGAGCAGTTAAAGCTGAAATTTGAGCAGGACGATTCACTGAAGGATGAGATTACCATTATCATCGTTCTGCTTATAGGAATTCTCATGGCGCTCAGCTATCTGCACATTGCGGGAACTGCGGGTGAGATAATTAACAAGGTCATATTCGGTCTTATGGGAAGCTTCGGCTATGTATTCCCGTTCGCAATGGTATTTGTCGCAGTGTTTGCGATTGCCAACAAGAGGAACCGTTCAATTACCGTTAAGACGATATACTGCGTCATTATGATGGTATTTGTGTCGGGACTTGTACAGCTCGCTGTGGGAGGCTTCAATCCTGCGCTTAAGTTCACAGATTACTACACTAATTCGGCACCGCTTTATGCGGGGGCTGACAAGACCTACGGCGGCTTCTTCGGAGGAGCTGTATGTAAGCTTCTGTGCCCGTATCTTGGCAACGCTGCGGCAGCGGTTGTCATGGTTACGGCCGTAATCATATTCTTCTTACTGATTGCCGGCAAGGCTATATTTACCTCTATAGCGAAGGATGGCTTAAGAAGTGCCGAGGAGCACAGACAGAGAAGAATTGAAGAGGAGCAGTACAGAGAGGAACTGAGACAGCAGTACGAAGAGGAGCAGAGAGCCTTAGAAAAGCAGAACAGAAAGAACGCTGCTGCTGTTAAGAAGACTAAGGGCTCAGAGATAGAAGACGAGCTCGATAAGTATGATGATGAGTTCTTCGCAAGTCTTGAGGCCAAGGAGGCCAAAAAGCAGAAGGGCAGCTTTGTAGATACACTCATGCGCAGGGGCATGGGACTTGATGTCGAGAGAATGGCCGCAACGGACGGCTACCGCAAGCTGGTTGAGGAATACGGAAGAACCGGCGAGGAGGTTGACGAGATTGCTCCCGATGCGCCTGAGAATGCGTCTGCGGCAGAGAACGCCCAGAATAAGGACATCGTGTCGATGGAGCTTATGAAGAAGTTCGGCGGCAAGAACGACAGCCATTCGGGACAGGGCAGCAGTGAGGCTCAGATAGCCAAGAGCGGAATGACCAGAACCCTTATGGTCGACGAAGCTGATGAAGAGGAGACTGTGGAGCCGGTTAAGCATCCTTTGGCAGAGACTGAGAGCGAAGAGGCTTCGGCTAAAGAGCATCCGAGCTCCGGCGCAGCGTCCTTCACAACACCTGAGCAGCTTAAGGAGTTAAGAGAAGCCAATGAGAAGAAAGAGAAGAACATGCCTTACGAGTTCCCTCCGATTTCTCTTTTGGGCAAGAGTAAGCCTGTTAAAGGTGACAGGGGCAACGAGGCTGAGCTTCAGTCAACTGTCGACAAGCTCCAGAAGACCTTCGAGAGCTTCGGCGTAGGTGTGACGGTAACGGAAGCTACCTGCGGACCTACCGTAACAAGATATGAGCTTCTCCCTGACCAGGGTGTCAAGGTTAAGACAATTACATCGCTTGTCGATGATATCAAGCTTGCGCTTGCGGCATCAGAAATCCGTATCGAGGCACCTATTCCCGGCAAGGCCGCAGTAGGTATCGAGGTACCCAATGCCAAGACCTCGCCTGTACTTTTGGGCGATTTGCTTGATTCACATGAATTTAAGGACGCACAGTCCAATCTGACCTTCGCGGTCGGCAAGGATATCGGCGGCAAGACTATCTGCTTTGATATTGCAGGCATGCCCCATATGCTTATCGCGGGCGCTACAGGTTCAGGTAAGTCCGTATGTATCAATGCGCTGATTCTGAGCATTATTTACAAGGCCAAGCCCTCAGATGTCAAGCTTATCATGATTGACCCCAAGCGTGTTGAGCTTATAGGCTACAACGGAATTCCTCATCTTCTTGTGCCTGTTGTTACGGATGTCAAGAAGGCAACGGGTGCACTTAACTGGGCTATCGCGGAGATGGACGACCGCTACGAGCGCTTCGCTTCAGTGGGAGTTAACAATCTCGCTTCATATAACCGCCTGATGGAAGAGAAGTACTACGAGGACGGCAACGAGGGCGAGTGTCCCGACAGACTGCCTCAGATACTGATTATCGTAGACGAGTTGAACGACCTTATGATGACCGCCAACTCAAAGGAGGTCGAGGCTTCAATCTGCCGTCTGACACAGCTAGCGCGTGCTTCGGGAATACATGTCGTTCTCGCGACACAGCGTCCCTCCGTCAACGTTATTACAGGTACCATCAAGGCTAATATTCCTTCGAGAATCGCATTCTCGGTATCATCAATTGTCGATTCACGTACAATTATCGATCAGGCCGGAGCTGAGAAGCTGCTTGGCAAGGGCGATATGCTGTTCTATCCCCAGGGCTATCCCAAGCCTGTGAGACTTCAGGGCGCATACGTATCCGACAAAGAGATTGCGAGTGTTGTTGATTTCATTAAGGAGCGCTGCAAGGAGGTCAGATATTCTGACAAGGTAAGCAGCCATATCGAGAAGAATGCAGCGTCAGATTCCAAGGGCGGTGCACCGCTCACCTTTGATCAGAGCGGCAAGCCCGAGGGCGGCGATTCAGAGCACGACGAGTTCTTTGAGGCTGCAGGACGCTTCATTATCGAGAAACAGAAGGCTTCAATCGGTATGCTGCAGAGAATATACAAGATCGGCTTCAACCGCGCGGCAAGAATTATGGACCAGCTCGCGGAAGAGGGCGTTGTGGGTCCTGAGGAGGGCACCAAGCCCAGAAGAATCCTTATGACACTTCCTCAGTTTGAGGCTTATCTGAACGGCGCCTGCGACGATAACGGCGAAGAGGCTTATAACCCCGGCGAGAGTGCAGGAAGCGCAGCCGAGGTCGAGAGCATGAACGACGAAGAGAATTGAGCATAATCAACAAAATATTCTGACAACTTTGTGCATTATGTCAGATGAATTTGCCGACGTCATAAGCTTATAATTAATCAGGACAGAAGAAATGAACTTTTGTTCGAAAAACGGTTGACAAAATAGAACATATGTATTAATCTGAATACAGAACGAATGTTCAAGTAACAAACAGATTATCGAAAAACAGAACGGACAACTGAAGGGAGTATACGATGGCAAGAGATACTAAGACAGACAATATAAACGGAGTTGACGAGAACAAGCAGAAGGCTTTGGAATCAGCACTTGCGCAGATTGAGAAGGCTTATGGCAAGGGTTCCGTCATGAAGCTCGGCGACAAGAGCGCACATATGAACATCGAGACTGTACCTACCGGTTCCTTAAGCCTTGATATAGCGCTCGGACTCGGCGGAGTACCTAAGGGAAGAATCATTGAGATTTACGGACCTGAGTCCAGCGGTAAGACAACAGTTGCTCTCCATATGATCGCTGAGATTCAGAAGCGCAACGGTATTGCCGGCTTCATCGATGCAGAGCATGCCCTTGATCCCGTTTATGCCAAGCATATCGGTGTCGACATCGATAACCTCTATATTTCCCAGCCTGATAACGGCGAGCAGGCCCTTGAGATTGCTGAGACCATGGTACGCTCAGGCGCGGTTGACATCATCGTAGTTGACTCTGTCGCAGCTCTTGTTCCCAAGGCTGAGATTGAAGGCGACATGGGCGATTCTCATGTAGGTCTTCACGCAAGACTTATGTCACAGGCACTTCGTAAGCTCACCGGTGTTGTAAGCAGAACCAACTGTATCGTTGTATTCATCAACCAGCTGCGTGAGAAGGTCGGTGTTATGTTCGGTAACCCCGAGACCACGACCGGCGGCCGTGCACTTAAGTTCTACGCTTCAGTCCGCATGGATGTCCGCAAGATAGATATGATCAAGAATGCAGGCGAGGTTGTCGGCAACCGTACCCGCATCAAGATTGTTAAGAATAAGATTGCTCCGCCTTTCAAGGAGGCTGAGTTCGATATCATGTACGGCAAGGGAATCTCACGTGAGGGCGATGTACTTGACCTCGCATGTGACCAGAACATCATCATGAAGTCCGGCGCATGGTTCGCTTACAATGGCGAGAAGATCGGTCAGGGCCGTGAGAACGCCAAGTTATGGCTGGTTCAGAATCCCGCTGTTATGCAGGAGATTGAGGACAAGGTTCGTGCTAAGCTCTGTGTAGCACCTTCACTTGACGCTAACGAGGATATCGGTGAGTTCGATGAGGACGCTCCCGACGATGAGAACTGATGCAGATTACACGTATTGAGGAGCTTGCGCAGAAGAAGAGGCGTGTATACATAGACGACTCCTATGCGTTCATGCTCTATGACAAAGATATAGCGATTTATTCATTGAGAGAAGGTCAGGAGATTTCTGACCTTCTTTACAATAAGATTATCAAAGATACAGTCCTAAGACGCGCAAGACAGAAGGCTATAGCAGTGCTTGAGCGAAGCGACAGAACAGAAGCTGAGATAAGACGCAAGCTGAAGGAAGGCATGTATACAGAGACCATTATAGACAGTGTAATTACGTACCTTGTAAGTCTCCACTATCTTGATGACCTTCGCTACGCTGAGAACTATGTGCGCACAAGAGCTTCACAGACATCTGCACGAGAGCTTTCAAACAAGCTGTTACAAAAGGGCGTGAGTAAGGACACGATTGCTTTGGCCATCGCCTCAGTGGAGGAGGAGCTAAGCTTTAGTTCGCAGTCCTCTGGGGAGGATGCCTTAAGCCGTGAACAGAGTGCCGCAGTTCTGGCTCTGCGCAAGAAGCTGAACGGCAGGACAAGCATTGATTATCAGACGAGACAGAAGCTTATTGCGTACATGCTTCGCAAGGGTTACCGCATGAACGATATAAGTACTGCATTTGATGTCCTTGAAGTCAGTTTTGGGGCGGAAGAAGACTCATTTTCCACAACAAGTTTTTTTGATTTATCTGATAATTTTTGAGATAACCAATAATTTACAAACGACGCCCTTTTTGGGCGTTATTTTTTGTTAATTCTGACGAACGAACTTTTATTGACAAGGCAATTTCACTTCACATATAATGAATTTATTGTTTTTCAACTCGCTGTTTTCGCAAAATAATTTATGAGGTGATCCCATCATGGCCAGAATTATCAACGAACCGTCACACACCTTCAATGAGTACCTGCTCATTCCCGGGTACTCCTCCGCAGAGTGCATCCCTGCCAATGTAACCCTCTCCACCCCCTTAGTTAAGTATCGTAAGGGAGAGAAGTCCGCAATAACAATGAATATCCCGATGGTATCAGCCATCATGCAATCCGTCTCCGGTGACAGGCTCGCAATAGCCCTGGCTACTGAAGGCGGTGTTTCTTTTATCTACGGTTCTCAGACGATTGAGGACGAAGCTGCAATGATTAGAAGGGTCAAGTCCTACAAGGCAGGCTTTGTAACCAGCGACTCCAATGTAAGACCTGACAGCACCCTTGCCGATGTTCTGGCTCTCAAAGAGAAGACGGGGCACTCAACGGTAGCAGTTACTGAGGACGGAACAATGGGTTCCAAGCTTCTCGGACTTGTTACCAGCAAGGATTACAGAGTAAGCAGAATGGATATCAACACTCCTGTATCACAGTTCATGACACCTTTCGACAATCTGGTTTGCGCTCCTGAGGGAACTACCCTTAAGGAAGCCAACGACATTCTCTGGGACCACAAATTAAACGCTCTACCCATCATCGACAACAATCAGCATCTCAACTCTTTTGTATTCCGCAAGGACTATGACAAGCATAAAAGACATCCCAACGAACTTCTTGACCAGAGCAAGCGCTATGTAGTAGGCGCAGGCATCAATACACGTGACTATGAGGAACGTATTCCCGCGCTCCTTGAGGCAGGTGCTGACGTTCTCTGTATTGATTCATCAGAGGGCTTCAGCGAGTGGCAGAAGCGCACTCTTAAGTGGGTACGTGAGAAGTACGGTGACACCGTGAAGGTCGGCGCAGGCAATGTCGTTGATGCCAAGGGCTTCAGATTCCTCGCAGAATGCGGAGCAGATTTTGTTAAGGTCGGAATCGGCGGCGGTTCAATCTGCATCACCCGTGAGACCAAGGGTATCGGACGTGGACAGGCAACAGCACTTATTGAAGTCTGTGCAGAGCGCGACAGATACTTTGAAGAGACAGGCATCTACGTTCCAGTATGCTCAGATGGCGGAATCGTTTACGACCATCACATCACACTTGCTCTTGCAATGGGCGCTGATTTCGTAATGCTCGGCAGATACTTCGCAAGATTCGACGAGAGCCCTACAAACAAGGTCAGCCTTAACGGAACCTACTACAAGGAGTACTGGGGCGAAGGCTCAGCGAGAGCCCGCAACTGGCAGCGCTACGATTTAGGCGGCGACAAGAAGCTGAGCTTCGAGGAGGGCGTTGACTCCTATGTTCCCTATGCCGGAACTCTTAAGGACAACGTGGCAATGACACTCAGCAAGGTTCGCTCAACAATGTGCAACTGTGGCGCACTTAACATTCCCGAGCTTCAGGAGAAGGCGGTTATCACGCTTGTATCCGCAACAAGTATTGTTGAGGGCGGCGCACACGACGTAATTCAGAAAGATAAGTCACAGCTTAAGTAAACTTTTGGAATAGGTATTTACAGGATAGTTATTTTCAGGAGGAAATATGCGCAAGATCGGAATTGTAATGGGCAGCGACAGCGACCTGCCCGTAATCAAGAAAGCGACAGCTATGCTCGACGACCTCGGCATCGCATACGAGGTGCATGTATATTCTGCACACCGCACCCCGGCCGAGGCTCGCGATTTCGCAGTTAATGCACGTGCAAACGGCTTCGGGGCTATAATTGCAGCCGCAGGAATGGCTGCACATCTTGCCGGAGCAATTGCAGCTAACACGACTCTTCCCGTTATCGGTATACCCTGTTCATCTAATAAACTTGACGGCATTGACGCACTCCTTTCAACGGTTCAGATGCCCACCGGAATCCCGGTGGCAACTGTAGCCATTGACGGCGGCGCCAATGCCGCTTTGCTTGCAGCACAGATTCTGGCCGTATCAGACTGGGAGCTGGCTCAGAAGCTGGATGATAAGCGTAAGGCCGATGCGGAGAAAGTGCTTATGAAGGATGCAGCTATTATGGAGAAGCTGAAAGCCGAGTAAGCCATAGAGTAAGGAAGTAAGAAAAAGGGAAGTAAGGATTGTACTAAGCAAGGAAAAGGAAAGTAAAGATTGTACTAAGTAAGGAAAAGGAAAGTAAAGATTATACAAAGAAAAGGAGAGAACACCATGGACAAGAAATTAGTTTACTCAGGAAAAACAAAGGATGTATTTGCACTCGAGAACGGCAACTACCTTCTCAAATTCAAGGATGACTGCACCGGCAAGGACGGCAAGTTCGATCCCGGCGAGAATTCAGTAGGTCTTACAATCGAGGGTGTCGGTGATGTTAACCTTCGCATGAGCAAGTACTATTTCGAGAAGATTAATGCCGCAGGCATCAAGACACATTATGTTAAGGCTAACCTTGATGACACTACCATGGAAGTTCTTCCTGCCAAGGTATTCGGCCACGGTCTTGAGGTTATCTGCAGACATAAGGCAGTAGGAAGCTTCTTCAAGAGATACGGCGAGTACATCACAGAGGGCGCAGACCTTCCCGCATATGTTGAGACAACCTTCAAGAACGATGCCAAGGGCGATCCCCTTGTTACCAAGGACGGTCTTGTAGCACTCGGTGTTATGACTGAGAAGCAGTACGATGATATCAAGGCTATGACCCAGAAGATTACAAAGATTGTTGCTGATGATCTTCTTACCAAGGGATTAGTTCTGTATGATATCAAGTTCGAATACGGCTATGACGCTGACGGAAGCGTAATGCTTATCGATGAAGTTGCATCAGGCAACATGCGTGTATACAAGGACGGCGTTTATGTTGATCCCATGACCCTTAACGGTCTGTTCTTCGCGTAATGGGCGGCTTCTTTGGCGCAGCGCTTAATGAGGATGCGGTGCTGGACGTCTTCTTCGGAGTTGATTACCATTCTCATCTCGGAACGCGCAATGCGGGAATGGCAATCTGGAATGCCAAAACAGGCTGCAAAAGGCAGATTCATTCAATTGAGAGCACACCCTTCAGAACCAAGTTTGAGAAGGATCTTGAAGAATTCTCAGGCAACACGGGAATCGGCTGCATAAGCGATGGGGATCCTCAGCCCCTGCTGGTACGCTCTCATCTTGGTCTGTATGCAATAGCGACTGTCGGGCTGATTACCAATGCCGAGAAGCTCATCAGCAAATACTTCTCAGAGCAGGGACATCAGTTCATGGCAATGAGCTCAGGTGCTGTCAATACGACAGAGCTTGTGGCCGCACTTATCAATTTAAAGGATAACATCGTTGACGGTCTTAAGAATGCGCAGGAGCTGATTGAGGGCTCGATGACAATTCTTCTGATGACAGGCGCTGATGAAATATATGTAGCAAGAGATGCTCTTGGCAGGCTTCCTGTCCTGATTGGAGCAGGTGAGAAGGGACACTGCGTAAGCTTTGAGTCCTTCGCATATCAGAAGCTCGGCTATCACACCGTTCATGAGCTCGGTCCCGCTGAGATAGTAAGAATCACCGCGAAGGGCTGGAAGACTCTTGCACAGCCCGGCAGCGAGATGAAGATATGCGGTTTTCTGTGGACCTATTACGGCTACCCCAATTCGAATTATGAGGGTGTCAATGTTGAAATAATGCGTTACCGAAACGGCGAGATTATGGCTAAGCGCGAGAAGGAGCGAGGGACACTTCCAGATGTTGATTATGTCGCAGGAGTTCCCGACTCAGGCGTGCCTCACGCCATAGGCTATGCAAGGGAGGCAGGCAAGGCCTTCGCAAGACCTTTCGTCAAGTATACGCCCACCTGGCCCAGAAGCTTTATGCCGGCAAGCCAGGAGCTTAGAAATAACATCGCGAAAATGAAGCAGATACCGGTTCCCGAGCTTATCGAGGGCAAGAAGCTTTTATTCGTTGATGATTCGATTGTAAGAGGAACACAGCTTAGCGAGACGGTTGATTTCCTCTATGAATCGGGTGCTAAGGAGGTTCACATGCGCTCGGCATGTCCTCCAATCATGTATGCATGCAAATACCTTAATTTCTCGAGAGGCAACTCAGATATGGACCTCCTCACACGCCGTGTAATCAGCGAGCTTGAGGGCGAGGAGGGGCAGAAGCATCTTGAGGAATACGCGGATTCGTCTACTGAGCGCGGATGCTGCCTCATGAAGAGAATCTGTGAGAAATTCGGTTTTGACTCACTTGATTACCAGAGCCTCGACGGTGTTTTGGAGGCAATCGGAATCGATAGGAGCAAGGTATGTACCTACTGCTGGAACGGAAAGGAATAAACAGATGACTAATTCACATTCAGCTGCTTATGCGGCAGCGGGAGTTAATATTGAGGCCGGCTATGAGGGCGTTAAGCTGATGAAGAAGCATGTCGAGAGAACCTTCACCGAAGGTGTTGTCTCAGACATCGGCGGATTTGGCGGACTGTTCGCTCCCAATCTTACGGGCATGAGCGAGCCTGTGCTCGTTTCGGGAACCGACGGCGTGGGAACCAAGCAGCGCATTGCGCAGCTTATGGGTAAGCATGACACGGTCGGCATTGACTGCGTGGCTATGTGCGTTAACGATATTATCTGCTGCGGAGCGAAGCCGCTGTTCTTCTTAGACTACATTGCAATCGGCAAAAATGATCCTCAGAAGGTGGCTACTCTGGTATCAGGTGTTGCAGAGGGCTGCGTGCAGGCAGGCTGCGCATTGATTGGCGGTGAGACAGCCGAACATCCCGGCACCATGAGCGCAGAGGATTACGACCTTGCGGGCTTCTCAGTCGGAATCGTCGACAAGGCCAAGGTGATTGACAATAAGCAGATGAGACCCGGTGATGTCGTAATAGGACTTGCCTCAAGCGGTATTCACTCTAACGGCTATTCACTTGTCCGCAAGGTGTTTGATGTTGAGAACGCTAATCTCAATGCCTATGTGGATGAACTTGGTACTACTCTTGGCGAGGCGCTCTTATGCCCCACAAGGATTTATGTTAAGCCTGTGCTTGCTGCCATAGCTAATTCGCAGGTGCGCGGAATCAGCCATATCACGGGCGGCGGCTTCTATGAGAACATACCCCGTTCAATCCCTGACGGTCTGTGCGCAAGGATTGATAAATCAGCGGTTAAGACCCCAAAGATTTTTAAGCTTCTTCAGGCTAAGGGCGGAATCGATGAGCGCGACATGTTCAACACCTACAACATGGGAATCGGAATGAGCCTTATCGTGTCAAAGAATACCGCGCAGGAAGCCTTAAGGACGTTAAGTGAGATGGGCGAGGAAGCATATGTAATCGGTGAGATTACGGAAGGTAAGGACAAAATCACACTGTAGGATTTCTAATAGCGAGCGTAAAAAGCCCGCAGGGAGAAGTAATGAGTGAAAGAGTAGTTAACATAGCGGTTCTTGTTTCGGGCGGTGGCACAAATCTTCAGGCACTTATAGATGCGCAGAAGAGCGGAATAATTAAGAGCGGCCGCATTAAACTTGTAATTTCGAACAGGGAGGACGCTTATGCCCTGACAAGAGCGCAGAGGGCGTCGATTGAGACACTGACTGTAGTCAGGGAGAAATCAAAGACCGGTGAAGAGGGCGATAAGCTCAGATGCAGGGCTGAATTTGAGAGGAAGATAGAGGAGGCACTTAAGGAGCACGATATCGACCTCATCGTTCTTGCGGGCTTTATGAGTATTCTTAGCGAAGGCTTCACCTCGAAATACCCTGAAAGAATAATCAATGTTCATCCTGCGCTCATACCGAGCTTCTGCGGTGAGGGCTTCTACGGGCTGAAGGTCCATGAGGCGGCACTTAAGTACGGAGTTAAGGTCACAGGAGCGACAGTACATTTTGTCAACGAAATCCCTGACGGCGGCAGAATAATTCGCCAGAAGGCAGTATATATCGAGGACGGGGACACCCCCGAGATTCTTCAGAAGAGAGTTATGGAGCAGGCAGAGTGGATTATACTGCCTGAGGCAGTGGAAGAGGTAAGCGCAGAAATCCTGCAAGAAAGATAGCTGTATAAAGGACGGGTGAAAATGAAGATTATGGTAGTAGGCGGCGGTGGCCGCGAGCACGCAATAATTAAGAAAATCAAAGAGAACAAAGCTGTTGAGAAGATATATGCGCTGCCCGGTAACGGAGGCATCGCCCGCGACGCCGAGTGCGTTGCAATTTCGGGGACAGACCTCGAAGGAGTAGTTAAGTTCGCTAAGGAGAAGAACATCGATTACGCCATCGTGGCACCTGACGACCCGCTGGTTGCAGGCTGTGTGGATGCTCTTAATGCTGCAGGAATAGAGTGCTTCGGTCCTGTTAAGAACGCTGCCATCATCGAGGGCAGCAAGGTGTTCTCTAAGAATCTCATGAGAAAATACGGGATTCCCACAGCGGCATATGAGACATTTACCGATATGGACAAGGCACTTGCATATCTTGATACGGCGCCGGTTCCCACAGTCATTAAGGCCGACGGCTTAGCTCTTGGCAAGGGCGTTGTGATTGCAATGACAAGAGAGGAAGCGAAGGCTGCGGTTATCTCGATGATGCGCGACAAACAGTTCGGCAAAAGCGGCGACAGCATTGTCATTGAGGAATTCATGGAAGGCCCTGAGGTTTCGGTGCTTTCGTTCACAGACGGCAAAACGGTAGTTCCGATGGTGAGCTCGATGGACCACAAGCGCGCAGGCGACAACGACACGGGGCTGAACACCGGAGGCATGGGAACGGTTGCTCCCAATCCCTATTACACTGAGGCTATTGCGAAGGAATGCATGGAGAAGATATTCCTTCCGACAATAAATGCGATGAATGCCGAGGGCCGCACCTTTAAGGGCTGCCTGTATTTCGGACTGATGCTTACAAAGGACGGCCCTAAGGTTGTTGAATACAACTGCCGTTTCGGCGATCCTGAGACACAGGTAGTGCTTCCTCTGCTTGAGAGCGACCTGCTCACAGTCATGATGGCCACGACGAGGGGCACACTTTCTGATACTGAGGTGCGCTTTAGTAACGGCTGTGCCTGCTGTGTAATCATGGCTTCCAAGGGATATCCGGTGAAATACGACAAGGGCTTTGAAATTACCGTAAGCGATGAGAGCGTATGGGACGCAACAGTTGTCGCAGGAGCGAAGCTTGACGCGCAAGGAAGCCTTGTGACAAGCGGCGGAAGAGTACTTGGCTGCGTGGCAACGGCAGATACGCTTAAAGAGGCAATAGATAAGGCTTACGCCCTTACAGACAGAGTACATTTTGAGAATTCATTCTATAGACATGACATTGGCGCAAGAGCAATGAAGGCCATAACAAAATAAGGACGGCGTATAGGCCGCAGGGAGTGGAGATTATCATGGTTTACAGAATTTATGTTGAGAAGAAGAGAGAGCTTGCAGGTGAGGCCAAGGCCCTCTGTAACGATGCGCGCACACTGCTCGGAATAGAAAGTCTTACGGATGTGAGACTCTTCAACCGCTATGACGCTGAGAAAATTGATGCCGAGACCTTCCAGAACGCAGTGAACACTGTATTCTCAGAGCCCCAGCTCGATCTGGTATCGCGCACGCTCGATGTCCCCGGAGCATATGTTTTTGCTGTAGAGTATCTGCCCGGTCAGTTCGACCAGAGAGCAGATTCCGCTGCACAGTGTATACAAATAATCAGCCAGGGCGAGCGCCCTATCGTTAAATCAGCTAAGGTCTATGCGCTGTACGGCAGTCTGACAAACGAGCAGATTGAGGAGATAAAGCACTACGTCATAAACCCCGTTGAGGCGCGCGAGGCATCGCTTGAAGAGCCTGCAACCTTGGAGACTAAGTACGATGTACCCGCGGACGTACAGGTCGTAGAGGGCTTTTTGGACAAGTCCTACGATGAGCTCAACGACATGATTAAGAGCTTAGGTCTTGCGATGGACATCGACGACATAACCTTCTGCCAGAAATACTTCATTTCAGAGCACAGAAACCCTACCATTACAGAAATTAGAATGATCGATACCTATTGGTCAGATCATTGCAGACATACCACCTTCGGTACAATAATCGACAGTGTTCACTTCAGCGACCCTAAGATTGAAGCGGCACTGAACCGCTACTACAGCGTCCGCAGGGAATTAGGCAGGGACAAAAAGCCCATGTGCCTTATGGACGTGGCAACACTCGCAGCCAAATACTTAAAGAAGAACGGAATGCTTGATAAGCTTGACGAGTCCGAGGAAATAAACGCCTGCACCGTCAAAATCGATGTTACCGTAGACGGTGTAACTGAGCCCTGGCTGCTCCTTTTTAAGAATGAAACACACAATCACCCTACCGAAATAGAGCCCTTTGGTGGCGCAGCTACCTGCATCGGCGGCGCCATCAGAGATCCGCTCTCAGGACGTTCCTATGTGTACGGAGCTATGCGCGTAACTGGCGCTGCAGACCCTACCGTACCTGTTAACGAGACAATCCCCGGCAAGCTTCCTCAGCGAAAGCTTGTCACGACAGCAGCCGCAGGCTACTCCTCCTACGGCAACCAGATCGGCCTTGCGACAGGCATTGTTGACGAGATATATCATCCCGGCTATGCCGCTAAGCGCATGGAGATCGGTGCCGTAATAGCCGCGACTCCGAGTGAGAATGTAAGACGTGAGACACCCGCGCCCGGCGACGTAGTAATCCTTCTCGGAGGAAGCACGGGACGTGACGGAATCGGCGGTGCTACAGGCTCATCAAAGGCACACAACGCGCACTCTGTTGAGACCTGCGGAGCTGAGGTACAGAAGGGCAACGCTCCCGAGGAGCGCAAGCTTCAGAGACTGTTCAGAAACGGCGAGGCCTGCCGCATGATCAAGCGCTGCAACGATTTCGGAGCAGGCGGAGTTTCAGTAGCAATAGGCGAGCTTGCGGACGGCCTTTTAATCAATCTCGACGCTGTTCCCAAGAAGTACGAGGGACTTGACGGAACTGAGCTTGCAA
>X415_White_Rhinoceros__coassemble_124_pt1 | contig 21993 bp, 12 predicted proteins | sample X415_White_Rhinoceros__metabat2_high_PE_001 | metagenome-assembled genome bin X415_White_Rhinoceros | reverse complement strand
TAACGAAACAGGTTACTATGAATTCACATTCAAATTAGAGAATGATGAGAAGTACGAGAATGCTTGCAAGGGTAAGTTCGAAGACACTACCAAGGGCCTTGATGTTACTCTTAAGGCAGAAATTGAGCTTCCTGAAGCAGTAATCTATGTTAAGCATGTTTATGCGTTGAAGGATACATATACCAATACAATTGAAGACTTTGCCAAGGATGGTAGATTTATTACTGGTAAGAAGGTTGGCGAGTCTTATGATTTTTCAGAGGATTTAGATAGCCTTTTAGTTTTAGAGTATAATGGCAGAACATATAAATTCTTTGACTGTACACCTACTGAAGGAATGTTTGAAGATCTTCAGGCTGAGAATGAACTTGTGATTTATTACACCGCTGAGTACAGCTCATACGTTGCTCCTTCAAACGACGACAACAACGATTACATCCCTGTAACCATCATTGAGGAAGAGAAGATCGTTGACATCGTTGAGGAAGAAGTTCCCGAGGCTCCCGCTGAGGTAGAGGAAGAAGAAGTTGAGGAAGTTATCGAGGAGATCGAAGTTGAGGTTCCCGAGATTCCTGAGGCTCTTCCTAAGACAGGTACAGCTCCCGTTGAGTTATTCTTCGGAATCGGTTCATTCTTCATGACACTTGGTGCTGCATTCGTTCTCTTTGGACGTCGTAAGCAGTTCTAATTTGGAAGAATACTTCTGACAAGTTAATAAAACTAACGAATACCGAGAGTGATGAGCTCTCGGTATTTTTTTGACAAAAAATAAAAAAGTGTCAAAAAAAGGGTTAAGTTTTGTTTTTTTCGGTCCGATATATAAGACAAGTAAAGCAACACATTTAGTTTCAAACTTGCCGGTGGGTTACCCCGGTATCGGGAAGAAGTTAAGGAGTACGGACCTCGACAGAATCCCAAGCAACTTATTCACATTTCACTTCTGTGGCAAGGAAGCTACAGAACAATTCAAGGAGGAAAAATTATGATAGTACAGCACAACATGTCAGCATCAAATACCAACAGACAGTTAGGTATTACAAACGGCAACTTACAGAAGTCAACTGAGAAGTTATCATCAGGTTACAGAATCAATCGCGCAGGCGATGATGCAGCTGGTCTTTCAATTTCAGAGAAGATGCGTGGCCAGATTCGTGGTTTGGAGCAGGGCTCAACAAACGCACAGGACGGTATTTCACTTATTCAGACAGCTGAAGGTGCACTCAACGAAGTACACTCAATCTTACAGCGTATGAGAGAGCTGGCAGTTCAGGGTGCTAACGATACAAACGTTACCGCTGACCGCAAGTCAATCTATCAGGAAATGTCACAGCTGGCTAAGGAAATCAGCCGTATCGGTTCAACAACCGAGTTCAATACCATGAAGCTGTTCGCATCAGGTGAGCAGACTGAAGGTATCATGACGGACCTTGGCGAGTATTCAGATTACTATGCATCTTATGAAGCACCTACAGCAATGACTTCATTAGCTAACCTTGATGAAGCTTATGCTAACCTTCAGGTTGGTGCTAATACTCATCAGGCAATTTCATTCAGAATGGGCTCACTCGATGTAGCTAAGATTACAGTTCCTGAGCCTACAGATGATGACAAGGAAGTTAACCTTTCAAGCGACCAGGATGGTACACTTGCTAAGATTAAGGCTACTCTTATTGCAGACGCATCATTCGAGGAGGCTCATAAGGCATTCTCATCAGCAATTTCAGATATCGACCTTGCAATGACCAACGTATCAAATTCAAGATCTTATCTCGGTGCTATCCAGAACCGTCTTGAGCATACAATCGCTAACGCTGATAACACAGCTGAGAACTTACAGGCAGCTGAAAGCCGTATTCGTGATATCAATATGGCTGAGGAAATGGTATCCTACTCGAAGGACAGCATCCTTCAGCAGGCTGGCCAGTCAATGCTCGCTCAGGCAAATCAGTCAACCCAGGGCGTTCTTACACTCCTCAGATAATTCTGACAGCTACTATTATAGAAAGTGCAGTCTTCGGACTGCACTTTTTTTGTTTCTTTTAGCAAAGAATGTTGATAATATCGCGAAAAACCGTAGAATTATATTATAGAGTATGAAACGGAGAAGCTTATGTCAGAAGAAAGAAAGTTGGTTACAATTTTTTGGTCCGGCGGATGGGACGGAACCTTCCGTATGTGCGAGCTCGCACAGCAGAATGTTGTTGTGCAGCCTATATACGTAAGTGACACTGTGCGCTTAAGCAATGAGTATGAGCGCGCAGCCATGGACAGCATTCTTGCGGAACTTAGAAAGAATGCCGTGGCGGATATCCTCGATGTAATCTTCTTCGATGTTGATCAGATAAAGCTGACTTGTGCTGATGCTGAGATATCAGAAGCAGCGGCACAGCTCGCAGAAAAATATGAGCTGGGAGCTCAGTACGAGTGGTTCGCGCTTCTGTGCAAAAAGCTTGGCGTCAGGGCGGAAGTCGGTATCACGGGAGGAACGGGAAGACCGCAGCTTGCCATGTATTCAGATGGCCGGATTTCACAGATTCAGAACGAAGACAGATATGAGTTTGTGCCTAACGAAGAGGGGTCAGCGACAGACCTTGTCATGGGCAGGTTTATTTACCCGATTATCAAATATACTAAAAAAGACATGGAGCGTATCGGGCGGGAGAACGGCTGGCTTGACATAATGAAGCTCAGCTGGTTCTGTCATTATCCGATTAATGGGAAGCCATGTGGATTGTGTAATCCCTGCCGCGATGCGATGAGATATGGCATGGAGTGGCGCATGCCGGATGAGTCACAAGAAAGATACAGGAATCTCGACAGATATTTGGCACCGACAGCAGAAGGTATTCCGAGTGTTGTGAAGAGAATTGCTGATCACATGAACCTGTACAGGAGCGCTACAGGAATGGAGCTTAATCTGCTGGAGCCTGCGACTCTCAATGAGAAGCTTCAGTGGCTTATGGTGTACAGGTATGACCGCAATGTAAGCGGCTATGCGGACAAGCTCAGAGTGCGCGAGTACGTCACCGCCTGCGGTTATGCAGACATTCTTACAAGAATATACGGCGTGTGGGAGCACGCGGCTGACATAGAGCCCGTAACTCTTCCCGAGCAGTTCGTTCTCAAATGCAATCACGGTTCGGGACCGACCTGCTATTCAGTATGCGCGGATAAGGGAAGCTTTGACTTCGCAGAAGAGCGTAAGAAGCTTGAGAGGGCACTTCAGGCAGATTATGCCCGGGTTGGATACGAATATCAGTACAGCTATATTGAGCCTAAGGTCTATGCGGAGGAGTTAATCGGTGACGGAGTAGCACCGCTTGTCGACTACAAATTCTTCTGCTTCTCCGGTAAGGCTAAGCTGGTCAAGGTTATAGCAGGTCACGGTGATAAGGTACAGCAGGACTATTATGACTGCGATTGGAACTTCAGACCTTATGTCAAGGATATAAACTCCATGGGCGGCGGAATGAAGAAGCCTGAGAACTTTGAGCGCATGATAGAAATTGCCTCGAAGTTGTCTGAGCAGTTTGCGATGGCGAGAGTTGACCTGTACAATGTCGACGGACGCATATACTTTGGCGAAATCACTCTGACTCCCGCAACGGGGCTTAACCGCACGGATAAGCCGGAGACTGTGGCAATGATGGGCGAATGGGTGGATCTGTCTTATAAGCCTGAGAAGGAATATTTCTTTAAGAATGAGGGAATGGCAGGCAGAACTGATCTTTCGGAATTAAAGGCGACCGCCGGAAGGCTTCTTAAAGAGGAGGGGCTTCTTGCGAACTGTTCGCGCGACGTACTTAATGCAATCATGAAGGATTGCACAAAGATACTCGGAAGTGACGCGGATAACGATATTAAGCAGATATACCTGAATGTGCTTTATCGGGCTGCCTTTAGGGACGACATGTCGCTTGAGGAGTGCTGGCAGATATATCATGACATAGACAGAAGCATGTTTGTGAACAACGCGCTTACACTTGAAGAGGGAAGCCTTAATACTCTGTACAGGCTTATATTCGACTTTGTGCACGCAAGCATTGACTATACGGGCAAGGAGTTCAGACCTTACAGTAAGCGTGATGGGAAGCGCATAGTTATGCTTACGAGTCAGTTCTTACGCATAGGCCACGCGCCAACGCGAAGAATACTTGACTATTCATATGTGCTTCAGCATGAGCTCGGCTACCGTGTTGTCATCATCAATGATGCGGGCATGAATTATTATAAGAGCGAGTCGTTAGGGGATGACATAGGCTTCACCTTTATAGAGGAGTTTAATGACGCGGATACTGTGTCACATAAGGGCGAGACCTTTGAATTCTTCCAGGTGGACTGCCTTATGCCGGATCTTGGCATGCTGCAGAAGCTTATAGATCTGATTTATGAGCTTAATCCTGTGCTCGTTTATAATATTGGCGGAAGCTGCCTGACTTCAGATTTGTGTGATGATTTCACTACGGTGTGCTCACTTCCGTGCAATTTTGACCTGCCCGTAGCGACCTGCAAAAACCTTCTTCTCGGAAGACCTCTTGATAATCTGGAAAATGTTAAAAATGCTGATATTCTGCAGAACCAGACAGTTTATGAAACGGTGTTCAATTATGTAATGAACGAATCCGGAGCTGACTATGACCCTTCTTCGTTTATGAAAAAGGAGCTTGCAGACAAGTACCGTAGAGATGAGCTTACGATTGCCGGTGCAGTAGGCTACAGATTAGGACGGGAGCTTGATAAAGAATATATAGAGATGCTTGGAAGACTTCTTGCGGAATGTCAAAACACAGTAGTATTTCTTGTCGGTGAGATAGAAGAATCGTCTCCGGCAAGGGAGTATATAAAGGCTTTAGGCGACAGAGTTATCTGCACGGGTCTTCTTAAGGGCGCAGAAGGGCTTATTAAGCATTTTGATGTGATCCTCAATCCAAACCGGAGTGGCGGCGGAAGATCAATCTTCGAGGCTAATTATTACGGAATTCCTGCGGTCTCACTTCGGACGGGTGACGGCTACTGTGCAGGCGGTGCAGACTGCGGTGCTGATGACTATGATGAGTATGTCCGACGCACGGTGAGACTTCTGACGGATAGCAGTTACAGAAGGATGGAGGGCGACAAAGCCAAAAGGCGGGCAGGTGAGCTTGCCGATATGACTGAAACACAACGAGAAGTACTTAAGAAGGTACTTGGATGAATATAACTATAGGAGTAACGGATGAATTTATTACGCATGATTTGTGACAAGCTTGCACTGATATGCAGGTATTGCACTGAGGGGGATTCAGGGCGCGCAATGTCCGGTATGGCGGATGTGAACGAGCCTCTGCTTAATGTGCTCGGCGTGATTTTCGAGTATAAAAAGATTAATCCCAAACTCTACGTTGACGAGGCTGCGCTTATCGGGTCATTGCAGCTGGGGCTTGACGCAATGCAGGGAAGCAATACCGAAGGGTTGAGAAGCGCATTGTATGACGGTATGCTTCCGGAGCTTGAACGCATATATAAGGATGGCGGGGCAGGCTTATCCGAGATGATTAAAATCAGAACGGGAGATGTTAAGCCGTCTGACATAGCGCTTTCTGATACACGGCAGGCGGTCTGTATGTTTGGATACGGAGACGGAGCACTCTACGAGGAGCTGTCGTCGCGTGCCGCAGAGGGTTCAACCTTTATTGTTTATGAGCCTGAGCGCGACAGCATTGTGGAGCTTAGGGAACAGCTGCAGGACAACGTGGATTACTATCTGCTTGAGAATCTTTTAGTGTTTGCTCATCCGGGTTATGACAGTCTGTTCGCAACAGAGTATGCAGATTTTATGCGCGCGGTCAATGATAACCGTGACAGACTTTTGGTGAACAGAAATACTCTGAAGCGTTTCAAGGAGGATGCTCCGAGGAACGTTATAACTAACCTCGGAATGGTCAGAAGTGCCAATATGGTAAGCGACCTTTCTAAGGTGGTTCCGAAGGAGGTTCCTGTGATTATAGTTGCGGCAGGACCTTCACTTGATAAGAATATAGAGCTGCTGCGCAGGGCGAAGGGGCATGCACTTATATTTGCGGTAGATACGGCTATGAAATACCTGATGGAGAGGGATATCATGCCGGATCTGGCAATTACAATAGAGCCCATCAAGCCTATTGCCAATTATGAGGACGAGAGATGTTTTGATATTCCGCAGGTGTTTGACTGCGAATCAAATCCTCAGATCGTGAGCCGTGAGCGTGGAAGATGCTTTGTATATAACTGCAGGGATTACGTTAAGAAGCTGCTCGAGTCGATAGGCATTACGGTCGTGCAGGATGTGGCGAGCGGAGGAAGTGTTGCTACGGCAGCCTTCGCCATATGCTATCAGCTTCAGATGCGCACCGTTATAATGATCGGTCAGGACCTTGCTTATGCGGGAACTGCTACACATGCCGGCGGTGTTGAGTCTGCAGGCATTAACGGTGATATCGGATACACCATGGTAGACGGAATTGACGGCAATGAGGTGCGCACGCGAAGTGACTGGATAGGGTACCTGAGGTGGTTTGAGAATGGAATCGGGACTATCCGTGAGCAGCATCTTGATATGGAGGTCATCGATGCCACCGAGGGCGGAGCACTTATACACGGGAGTCGTGTGATGACGCTTTCTGACGCCATAGATAAGTATTGTAACGGTGTAACGTATGATTTCTCTGAGGCGCTTAAGCGACTGCCGACAATGCTTGATGAAGCTACGGTAGCAGATTTTGATGAGGCAGTAGAAAGAAGCTTTGAGGAGCTTACAAGCGTTAAGGATTATGCTCACCGCGCAGTTATGCTGTGCGATGAAGCAGTCAGCAGAAAGAAGGGCGGTCCGGAGGTTATCAGAGAACTGAACGGATATCGTGCTTCCTGCGAGAAGGCACTTTTGTACCCTCTTATTAACAATTATTCAGTAACTGACATTGCTGATGAGGTTAGCAGGCTCAGGGTTGATGCTTCTGAAGCTTTCAGTGAAATCAAGCAGATGAGGCTTGCGTTTGAAGCGATAGAGAAGGCTTGCGATTATTTCGCAGGGCTCAGGTAAGGTTGAAAGGACAAGATACAGTATGGAAGTTCTTGCTATCATTCCCGCAAGAAGCGGGTCAAAATCAGTCATTGACAAGAATATCAGGGACGTGGCCGGCAAGCCTATGCTTGCCTGGTCGATTGAACATGCGCTCGCAAGCAGGCGTGTGAACCGGGTAATTGTCTCGACGGATTCTGCGAAATACGCTGACATTGCAAGGGCAGCAGGTGCGGAGGTGCCCTTCCTACGCCCTGCCGAGTATGCTACTGATACCGCACTTGATATTGAAGTTTTTGAGCATGCGCTTAAGTGGCTTAAGGAGAACGAAGGCTATGAACCGGACATCGTTGTTCAGCTGCGTCCGACCTACCCCAAACGCAATCCGAAGGACATTGACGCTATGGTAGATATGCTTGCTATCGATGCGACTGCCGACTCTGTAAGAAGCGTTGCGCCCGCCACGGAAGTTCCTTACAAGATGTGGCTTGTGAAGGAGGGCACGCCAAAAGAGCTGGAGCCGCTGATTACCTCTATTCCCGAGTGCTATAACATGCCGAGGCAGCAGTTACCGAAGGTATACTATCAGAATGCGTGCATCGATGTAATGAGGGCGTCAACTGTCACAAAGAAGCACTCGATGACAGGCGATAAGATTCTTGGCTTCATCATGGATGAGAACTTTGACATTGACACTGAGGACGAATTAAAACGCGCCGCAGATGCTATGAAATAGCAGGCAAAATATGCAGCAGAAATATTATAAAATCAGTGCTTTCTGCCGATAAATAAAGTACAGGGATTACCACGGCAGACGTGGTATCCGGCAATAAACTCCGGGAGGAATCATGACTACTCAGGAATTATTTGACAACCTATTTATATTCGAGATGGCGAATTCGCACCAGGGCATTGTCGAGCACGGAATCGATATCATAAGAGCCATGGGAAGAATAGCCCGCAAGTACAACATAAAGGCTGCAGTCAAGCTTCAGTACAGAGAGCTGGACAGCTTTATTCATCCCGATTACAAGGGCAGAACGGATATTAAGCATATCCCGAGATTTGAATCAACCAGACTGTTCCCGGAACAGTTCAACCAGCTGGTTGCGGCAATCCGCGAGGAAGGCATGATAGCCATGAGCACGCCCTTTGACGAGGTGAGTGTTGATCTGTGTATGGATCAGGGGCTTGATATCATAAAGATTGCAAGCTGTTCATCTATGGACTGGCCTCTTATGGAGAAGGCAGCAGCTACACATAAACCGCTTATTGTGTCGACAGGAGGCAAGAGCCTCTCGGATATTGACAAGATATACAATTTCCTCACACACAGGGGAGTGGAATTCGCATTTCTCCACTGCGTGGCTGAGTACCCGGCACCGCCTGAGCGCTTACAGCTTGATTTTATTGAGAAGATGCGCAAGCGCTATCCGGATGTAACAATAGGCTGGTCGGGACATGAGGCACCGGACAATAACATCCCTGCAATGCTCTCAGTTGCCAAGGGAGCGAGAATCTTCGAGCGCCACGTGGGACTTCCTACCGAGACGATTAAGCTTAACGCTTATTCGATGAATCCCGAGCAGGCCGACGCGTGGGTCGCAGCAGTGCTTGAGGCACAGAATATGTGCGGTTGCAAGCGCACCGGCAGTCACGGACTTACAAAATATATTTCACAGGCTGAGGTGGATTCGCTCACAAGCCTTATGCGAGGCGTTTTTGCCAAGCATGATATTAACGAAGGCGATGTACTTACTGCGGATGATGTATTCTTCGCAATGCCCTGCGCTGACAGGCAGATGACTTCGGGCGAATTCATGGAGGGCATGATTGCCACTAAGAGCTACAAGACGAACGAGGCCCTGTACGAGAAACGTATATCGACGGATATCAATATCATGAGAAGTGTCGTACATGATGCCAAGGGTATGCTTTTTGAGGCGGGAATCGCGCTCGGACACGAGTTTGAAGTTGAACTGTCGCATCACTACGGCATGCAGCATTTCCGTCAGTACGGCGCTATTATCATAAGCATCGTTAACAGAGAGTACTGTAAGAAGCTTATTATTGTTCTTCCGGGGCAGAAGCATCCTTCACATCTGCATAAGCAGAAGGAAGAGACCTTCCAGCTGCTGTATGGTGATCTGAATGTTACCCTGGATGGCGAGACCATCGAGATGAAGCCCGGAGACATCCAGACCGTGCTTCGAGGAAGCTCGCATGCGTTCACTTCAGAGCATGGCGCAATCTTTGAGGAGGTCTCGACAACGCATGTGAGAAACGACTCATATTATGACGATCCCAAGATTGCGGCGCTTGATCCTCTTGAAAGGAAGTCTATACTCAAGAACTGGTAATTTCCTTCAAAATTTTTTCAAAAAGAGGTTAACTAACAGGTTACAAATGACGATATAAAAACCAAATAATCACTCGTTGTGTTTTTTATGTGTGACTATTAATTGTGTTACTTTACTTACAAGGGAATTCGCACCTGATCCTCTCATAGTGAGAGAGTAAGGCGCACTTATCCGGGTGATGGTTTCAGTTAAGGCCCCGTACACCTTAACCTTTGACCGTTGCTTTCCCAAATGTCCACGTTCAAGGATGGACATGGGCAGGATACCAACACAAGGAGGTAATCATGAGAAATAAACTTACTTTAAAAGCTTTATTCGCTTTAGTGGCAACATTTGTTTTTGCAGGTGTTGCATTTGGAAGCGTTAAGGCACAGGCAGCAGAAGCACCCGCTGAAACCGGTTTCAATGACAAGGTTAGGTGGATGTACGATGCTGAGGCAGATGAACTCAAGATTCAGTTCAAGAATGAATCAGACGCACAGAACCCTGAGAAGCTCGGTATATTCTTCACACCCAAGTCACCTGAAGATTTCACCGGCGCTGAGAAGTGGAAGGCTACTAAGGTTCTGACAGCAGCTGAGATTAAGACTACAACCGGCAATGCAGTAGGAATTACTGCTAAAGCTAAAGCCGGTGGATTAGGCGCAGCAGTTACAGCTGATACTACTATCGTACTTGCTACAGCTAAGGATACTTCTACTCCTATCAACTACACAGGTTCTTCTTATATTACAATCAAGAAGGAAGTAGCTGAGATTAAGACTGTTGTTCTGGATTATGCTAAGACCGTATCCGGTGATGCTGCCACTGCTTCACAGGAAGCAAGCGCTATCTACAGCATTGGTTACAAGGAAGGCTCAGGCAGCTCAACCTTCACAGAGTATATCGGCAAGAGCGCTGACCAGACTCTTAAGGACGGCTTCGGTAAGACCGCAGGCGTATTCGGCTTTGTAGAGTGGACTACTGTTGGTCCTAAGGATAACGTACCCAGAGTATGGCATGACGCAAGTGAGCTTAATGCTCTTAAGCTGAATGAGTTTGTTAACTCAGACTCTAAGGTCATTGTATACTTCAGAGTTAAGGGATCCGGTTCTGACGATTACGATAGCAAGAACAGCTACATTAAGCCTTCAAAGGAGAGGAGCCTTACCCTTAAGAAAGCAGGCAAGACTTCTGATGTTAAATTAGAGGTTAAGAACCTTAACTTTATTAAGCTTAAGAACGGTTATGACTATCAGGTTGTTGCTTCAGGTAGCTCAATTGACGCTGATGGCTGGACAACAATTCTTCCTTACAATAAGGAAGGCGAGGCTGCTACTAAGTCAATGGCAACCGGCGACTTTAAGGCAGTTAAGTTCCTTAAGACATCTTCAAATGCTAACGCAGCAGCTGCTACTGACGGTGATGTAAGCAAGACTTACTACACTACAACTAAGGTTAGCAAGCTCGGTGTTGACGAAGTTGTTACCGATGCTAAGTGGGAAGACGGCGAGGACGTTGTAATTCTCTACTACAGAAAGAGTGCTAAGAGTAACGCTCCCGCAGCAAAGGAAGTTAAGCAGATAGTACTTAATAAGCCCGCTGTAGCTCCTAACAAGGAGGATTATACAGCTGTAGAGTTTGATTATTCTGTATCAGGCGCAGCTATCTCCTTCAAGTTCAAGGAGAAGCTTGAGTACGCAATTATCAAGAGCGCTGACTTTAACGTAGGCGAGACTTCACAGGATCCCGCACTTGGAATTAAGGATTCAAGCACATTCGCACCTATGAACAGCAAGAAGCCCAATGCTATTGACTATTCTACCCTCAAGTGGAGTGCACTCACTTCAAGTAAGGGCACAATTAAGCCTAACAGCAAGACTTCAAGCTATAAGACTTACAAGGATGCTGCAGGAAGCTATAACGATAAGGATTTAATTGCTGCACGTGAAATCGCAGTTGGCGACTATATCCTTGTTCGTTTCAAGGGCGCAGCAGGTTCTAAGAGTGTAGCAGCTAAGTTTGCTTCAGAGATAGCAATCTTTAGGATTACTGAGAGCACAAAGAAGGCTACAGGCGTTGAGCCTCATATCACTGTTGAACAGGTTTATCCTGCTCCTCAGCCGTAAGTAAGAGGCATTCTGCGAAAACAGATAAGTAATTAGTGACCGGCACTCCGTAAGGAGTGCCGGTTTTTTATCATATGTGGAATACCCGTAATCTGATGCGGGTATTCTTAAAAAGAATGCGAGGTAACAAAACAGGGTACAAAACGGTTAAGTTATTGCGAACATATGCCGATATAGATAAAGGAATTATACACATGTATCTTTGGGCAAGCTTAAGGTTAATGGAGTAACCGGCTCGAAGGACAGCGAAAGGAGTCGCCCATGAAGTATAGACGATTACGTTATCTGTTAGGCATATTGGCCGCTATTACTATAATAGCAGTATGCCCTGACGTTCATAAGGTTCACGCTGACGATCTTTCTATGCCTGCATCAGGCCTGGATGAGATCGTTTTTACTTATGAGACAAGTGAAGAGAGTATAGAGGATATTATCGCGCAGAATCACGGCGCATATATTGTACGTGATGAGGATTGTGCTGTGGTGCCGGATGGGCTTACACTTCCGCTTCTCAATGAAGCTGCCGCACCTGACGGAAGCAGCCGCGTATATTACAATATGCTGAATGAAAATCAGAAGAAGATATATGATGTCTATGTGGAAGCTGTGGCACAGTATATTAATTCTGCTGCATTTGAGGGTGACTTAACCCAAAGCTCTGCACAGATTTCAGGCATAGTTGTGAGCGACAAGCCAATGTCGCTTAGCGATGTGCCCGGAGCTTTTGAGGCTTTCTACTGGGACAATCCGCAGTATTATTTCCTAAAGGGGTCTTGTGACTACTCTTCATATAGCGGAGGCTTCAGGGTAGCAACAAAGGTACATGAGAATTACTATTCAATCAGCGACAGAAATGAAGCAGATGCTGCAATTGAGGAAGTTACCGTAGCGTGGCTGGCAGAGCTTAGCACTATTCTTAATGACAGCTCCAAGGAAGCAGATGCGACCAAGAGACAGTATCTTACAGCGTTAAGGCTTCATGACTTAATTATTGACCGCATCAATTATGCGTATGATGCAAGCGGCGCACCGGAGAGTAAGAAATTCGCGCACTCCATTGCAGGCGTTTGCACTGAAGAGGGCGTTGTATGTGAAGGCTATGCGGATATGTTCTCGTATATGCTGAACCTTCTGGATATAGATAATTTATTTATTACAGGTCGCGGCAAAACCGGCAATCACGCGTGGAACGCGCTGGGTCTTGATGGCGAGTACTACCTGTGTGATGTGACCTGGGATGATAATAACCCAGTGAGCAAAAGCGATTACAGAGGCGACAGCTACGATTACTTCTGCATGCCGCAGAATATATTTAAAAAGGATCATACACCTGATTCGGCATGGAGTTATCCTTCCTGTTCGTCAAAGATGGATTATGCCTTTGTATATTATTTCTGCAGCTATTCTGCTGAGCCACTGACGGATGAAGGCGCTGCGACTCTTAGAGACAGTGCACTCGCTCATCAGTATGAATACTGTGACTATATTTATTTCACAGTGCCGCAGGACAGCTATAGTAAGGTGGTAAGAGCACTGACACCTCCGGGCATGAGTCTTACAAGCTCTCAGTACGGTATGGTGGTCAAATACCTGTGTCCTAAAATTACGGTTCCGTCTTTGACGGCAAATCTTTATTTTGAGTTCAAGCCTGAGGAGGAGAAGGTAGTTGCGACGCAGGCAGCCATAGGCAAGAAGGACACTATAAAGTTCGTGATTGAAATTGCTGACGGCAGCGATGACAGAATTGACTGGTCAATCTCTGACACAAAGGCTGCACGGCTTATAACTAACGGCAAGACTGCATCTGTTACGGGAAGACGTAACTCTGAGGTCGTGCTCACAGCGCAGACGCACGCAGGTAAGGCTGTAGCGGAATGTACAATTGTATTCGGAACCGGAGCTTCGAATGCGGATTATTATATCTGGGCAGGCGGCTCGAATGATACTAAGAAGGTTACGATAACTCCTACGATTGCGGCTACCGATTGGACAGACGCCAGGGGCAAACAAAAGAGCGGCAAGCTTGTCTGGCTGACATCTGACGTTGATTTGGAAATCAAATTTGATAGGACAAAGCACACGATTACTACAAAGCCTACGAAGAAGACGCGAGTTTCGGTCACTTCAAGAGGCGTGGTTACCGCGAAAAAGCCCGGAACAGCTTTTGTCTATATCTGTGATACAGGTTCCTGTACCTATGAGACCTATGAGATTGAAGTGCTTGCAGCACCTTCCAAGATATACTTAAGCAGCAAGGCCGAATCAAGTGCCAAAACGGATCTTGTTACTAAGGTCGGCATGGATGTCTTAAGCAGTGATACCGTATACATAGTACCTTATCTGAAGGATTTGGATGTTGACCCTGACTGCACATATTCAGTCGCTCTTGCCAAGCCTGAGCAGGCGGAATATCTGAGCGTCAGCGGTGTGGGAAGTGACGAGGATGGCAATGCTTTATTTACTCTGACAGCTAAGGATTATTTCCACAAGGATAACAAGAATAAGACCGTAAGCGTCAAGGTGAATGTCACCAATGTACAGAGCAATAAGAAGGCATCAATGACGATTGTCATCGGTAATCCCGTGGTTAGTGCTACAGCGACAAAGGCGGGCAGCGGAACACTTGCTGCTAAGAATGATTCGCTGGAGCTGAATCTCAGTATTGTTTCGAAGCTTGGCGCGTCGTACGGCACGACCGATACCTATAAGCTGTACGTCGGCAAGACTTATGTAAGGCTGAGCGCTAACGGCAAGAAGGTTGAGACAGACAAGGGTGCGACCGTCAAGGCGACACTCTCAAAGGATAAGACAAAGATAGTTCTTAAGAACAGCAAGGATGCAGGAGTTCCTGCAGTTATTACCCTGGCTGTGACTGATGCGATTACAAAGCAGATTACACTGTATCCGATTGCCACGGTTGACGAGACTGGGGGCGTGAGATAAAAAAAGAAGGCGGGGTTGCGAGTCGACGGGGACGTTTCTGAATGACTCATCAAAGATGAGTCATTCAGAAACGTCCCCAAAGACTCACAACCCCACCTCTTCTTTAGTATCCAACAACTTCTAATTCATATCCAACAAACAAATCTTCGTAGTAGTTGACCTTGCCTGCGGGAACATTCAGTGTTGTGAGTGATTCGCAGTAATCGAAGATATCGTCCTCAACATGCAGAAGCGATGAAGGGAAGGTTAACTCGGTAAGGCTTAAGCAGTCGTAGAAGGCACGGCTTGAAATAACTGCAAGCTCGTCCGGAAGCACAAGATCTGTAAGTGCTTCGCAGTACCAGAATGACTCGGTACCGATTGACCTGACGCCCGCGGGAAGAACGATTTCGGTAATGCTCTCGCAGCCTGAGAAGAATTCGTCGGGAACCTCAGTCATGCCGGAGGGGAGCTTTAAGGAAGTAAGGGATAAACAATTGCATAAGAGCGCATTGCCCATTTCTGTAACGGAATCGGGAATCTCTAAGCTCTTAAGGGCTTCACAGTCGAGGAAGAGGTAAGGCCCTAAGGTCTTAACGGAATTCGGAAGAACCATCTCCTCAAGAGCGGAGCAGGAAGCGAAGGCTGACTCGCCGATTGTAGTAATTGACTCGGGAAGATTTATGTCAATCATCTCGGAGAAACCATAAAAGGCATCGCTCTCGATAACCGTTACGGGATATACCTTGCCGTCGTAGCTTACCGAAGCCCGAACCGTGTACTCTTCGAGAGTATCGTCTGAGAGGAAGGTGTAAATAACGCTTGCGTAGTCATCGTATACGCAGTAGCTTAAGTTGTCGTATACGAGAAGCGGCAGGTCCTGACCGTCAATCTCAACGGTTCCGACATAGCCTTCCAGGTCGCCGAGCTCATCGGGGTCATTACTGTCCGGTACGTCGGTAACATCACTTGTGCCCGGTGTGTCGAAGTTCATCGCGGGAACGGTGGGGGTGATGTCGTTGTCCGGGGTTAATTTATTGGACTTACATGCCGATAAACTAATAAGGGATATTATAATGAAAAGCGAAATGAGTATTTTTTTCATGGAAATTTCTCCTGTTAGATTTAAGTATCATATGTTATATCGGTTATTATTTTATATTATATTATAGAAGCTATCAAGATATGTGAAGATAGTGTGTAGAAATTATGAAACTTATGATGTATATTCTATGTAGTTGGGAGTCCGACTTATCATCACATTTACCAATGAAGGAAGCATGTAACGGAGACAGTTAAGAATGGAGGTATGTATGAAATCACTGAGATTCAGACTTACGATGTTAACAGTCCTACTGTTAGCAGGCCTGTTTGTGTTCGCGGGATGCGGGCCCTGTAAGAAGGCACAGGCTGCGGTTTCAGGCGCAGCGATAAGCGGTCTGGAAGGCAAGCCTCTCGTATTGTATGAGGAAGAAGTCATCAAGGTAGACGCATCAAAGCAGGTCTACTACGCAATACTTAAGAAGCAGACGGATACAGGTGCCAAGCCTGCAGATTTTGTTCCGGCAGCATATGACAAACTCGGAAGACTGTATTATATTGATATTTCCGCACTTTCAGCGAGCAAGGACAATTTTGTGGGAATAGCGACCGATCTGACACCGGGCGCTGACGGACTTGTTCCGGTAGCCAATATCAAGGTTGCTGCCAACCAGAAGAAGGTTGTGTTCAACCTTAACTGGGGCGCTGAGGGCGAGGGCTTCGCCGACAACGTGAATATAATCCAGTACATCGAGATTACTGAGCAGTCGGGCACGACTACCAAATATGATATTAATGCTACTGTTACCGAGGGCAACACAACTATTCTCGATAACAAGAAGCTGCAGATTCAGTGGCGCAAGGGCGCGAACTGTGACTGGCAGGACATCGACAAGATGACCTACTACACATGGGAGGCTGTGAAGAGCTCGGGAACCGTTCTTTATTTCCGATTAGATGCAATTAATGATACTGCAGAGAAGGACGGACGCCGCTACAGCAAGGAGAGTAAGATCAAACTCACTATCAGCAAGGCGCCTACAGTCAAGATTGATGTCAGTAAGCTGACGCTTTCGGTCAAGAACGGAATGCAGTTCAGAAAGAAGGGCGAGGAGAAGTGGTATACAATTCTTCCTTTTGCCAATAACAGTACTACAAAGACGTTGCTAAGAGACAAGTCGCTTGCGACTCTGTTCAATCCTTATACAGAGAATACTTCAGTCAAGGCTTCTACGATTTCACTTGAGACCCTTAAGGATACCGTAGGTTTTGTACCGGCCGGAACGGGTTCGGCACTCACGCTTGAGTTCAGAACTGCAGCGACCAACAAGCGACCTCCGTCAAGACCGAGCGAAATCAGCATTCCTCTGCAGGGCGAGGCACCGACCCTGAGCGGTGTTACAAAGAAGGCTCTGACCAGCGGATTTGCGTACGCAGTCGGTACGATTGCCGCAACAGACACGCTGCTTTCTGATCCTGCTTACGAATACGCACTGGTTCACAAGACCGATTACACAACCGGCGCACTTGATATGGCGTCGCTCAAATGGTCAACCATTAATTCAGGCAAGACTGAAATCAAGGATTCGACGACATCGACCTACTTCCTTATGGACGGAACGAGAAGAAGCGATCTTAGAGCCGATTCGGCCGATGCGCTTCTGATTATCCGACGCAAGGGCAAGAACGCTTCTACGAAGAACCCTCTGGTTCTCGCATCGAAGTGCGTAACATTTGAATTAAGTACTGCGGCACTTAAGCCGTGAGAGTGAGGGTCAATGGGGACGGTTCTTACTGCCCCAGTACTGGGGCAGTAAGAACCGTCCCCATTGACCCGCAGAACCGTCCCCATTGACCCGCAGAACCGTCCCTCTTGACCCTCTTGTCACATCTCGCCAAAAGGTCTATACTATCTATGTATGCATAAAAGAAAGTAGGTAGTTAATTCATGGCTTCTAAAAAGACCGTTTATAATACTAAAAAGAATGACAAAATAAATCTTTTATTCTTAGTGCCTCTCATGGCAGTTCTGGCAATCGTCCCGCTTATTGTTTTCGTATACTACTACGACTGCGGTCTCGAGTATTACGATTTCTTCGTGACCGAGGAATCATATTTCGCAAACAATGGATCGGCGGATTTCTTCCTGTACTATAAGATGTTAGTGTTCACCGTAATTGCAGTAATCATGGCAGTGCTGCTTGTTGCTAAGCTGATTATGGAGAAGGGCCGCATCAAGTTCTCGAAGGTGTTCATTCCGCTCGGAGTTTATGCAATTTTAGCACTTGTTTCAAGCCTTGCGTCACAGTATAAGCCCTTCCCCTTCGACGGTATTTATGAGCAGTTCGAGTCGGTATGGGCACTTCTCGGCTATGCGCTTGTGGCTTATTACGCATTCCTGTTTATCAATGAGCAGCGAGATTTCGAGCTGATTATCATGGCATTGCTCTTCAGTACCGTGATTATGCTTTTAATCGGTCTCAGCCAGGCCTTCTTCACGGATTTCTATCAGACAGAGCTCGGAACATGGGCAATTGTTCCCTCAAAGATGTACAAAGAGATGGTTGCAACGGACCAGCACCTGACCTTCAACTTTGAGAAGGGCCGTGTATACATGTCACTGTACAACCCTAACTATGTAGGCTCATATGTATCATTACTTACACCTTTCTTCATGATGCTTATATTCGCTACAAAGCGCCGCTACATGAAGATTGTCTACGGTGTGCTTGCAATAGGTCTGATTCTTGCGCTCCTCGGCTCACAGTCAAGAGCCGGTATCGTGGGAGTTGCATTTGCAATCCTGCTTCTTGTTGTTATCTTCAACAGGCAGCTCTTCAGACACTGGTTCCCTGTTACTGCGGCCGCAATCATTCTGATTGGAACCATATATACCTACAATAACTACACTAACGGACTGATTACCAACAAGATTAAGTCTGCGTTCTCAACCGCTGAGACACAGTATGAATTAACAAACATCGAGACACTCGACGAGGCAGTGCTCATGACCTATAAGGGTAACGACCTGTATTTCGCATGCTACTACGATGCTGAAACCGGTTATTTCTACCCCGTGATGTTCGACAAGGATGGCAACAAAATCGATACAGTTATGGAGCCCTCCTATGTGTGCAGACCGGACGATGACCGCTTCAGAGATGTCACCGTAAGTCCTATTCAGCTGAGTGAGGAGCTTGTTGGATTCACGGTAAATATTAATGGCAAGGACTGGTATTACGCCAAGGTGCAGGATTCCTTCTACATGCTGACTCCTTACGGCAAGTTCATTAAGCTCCGTCACAGCGAGGGCATCGACTGGCTTGAGAAGCACGGCAGATTCGCTTCGGGCCGTGGATTTATCTGGTCGAGAACGCTTCCTCTTTTGAAGGACAAGATTCTGCTCGGCTCCGGTGCCGACACCTTCATATTCGAGTTCCCGAACTGGGATTTCCTGGCATTATACAATGGTGGCTACGACGGCCAGCTCATGACCAAGCCCCACAACATGTACCTTCAGATGGCGGTTCAGACAGGTGTGATTTCAGTAATCGCATTCCTTATTTACTACGCATGGTTCTTCTTCAGCTCGATGGCCATCTGCTTCAAGATTAGGAAATACACCTTCGCCTCATTCGTAGGCATCGGCTGTCTGGCCGGAAGCTTCGGATACATGGTAGTTCAGCTGATCAACGACTCATCGATAAGCGTTGCGCCTATCTACTGGACACTTACGGGCGTAGGTCTTGCGGCATTTGCGATGGTTAAGAAAGAAATCGAGGCTGACGCGGGCGAGGGCCTTCCCGTTAAGGCAGAAGCTTCCAAGTAAGGAATGCCGGGTAAGACTATCTGGTAAGAACTGCCGGGTAAGACTTTCTAGTAAGAACTGCCGGGCGAGACTTTCTGGTAAGAACTGCCGGGCGAGACTTTCGGGCAGAAGCTTCAGGTAAGATTTATATAGGAGACATGACGTGGAAATACTACCTACAAATATTAAAGACTTATATATTATAGAGCCGAAGGTGATTGGCGATCATCGCGGCTGGTTCGAAGAGAGCTGGACGAAGAGAGATTTTGAGGCAGCAGGCCTTAACTATGATTTTGTGCAGGACAATCACAGCTACTCGAGTAAGAAGGGAGTGCTGCGCGGGCTGCATTTCCAAAAGGGAGAATACTCACAGGCCAAACTGGTGCGCTGCACGAAGGGCGCAATCAGGGACGTTGTGGTTGATTTAAGACACGAATCGCCCACATATCTTCAGTCGTTTGCGATTGAGCTCTCGGCAGAGAACCACAAGGAACTCATGGTTCCGAGAGGAGTTGCGCACGGCTTTGTGACACTCACTGATGAGTGCGAGTTCTTATACCGTGTGGACAACTACTATGCGCCTGAGCATGAGGCGTCAATCCGCTACGATGACCCTGATTTTAACATTGACTGGGGCTTTAAGGAGGGCGAGAAGCCGATTCTTGCAGCCAAGGATGAGGCAGCGCCTTTCTACCGCGATTACGGAATTTTGTTTTGATAGTTTAATCCCGGAATGATTAACAGTTGTTCCGGGAGATATTTTCTACAGGAGAATGAGCATGTACGATTATCTGATTGTCGGAGCCGGTCTTTTTGGCGCGGTTTGTGCCAGAGAACTGACGGATGCGGGCTTCAGGTGCCTCGTGATTGACAAGCGTGAGCACATTGCGGGCAATATTTACACCGAGAATGTGCAGGGCATCAATGTTCACAAATATGGCGCGCACATATTCCACACCTCTAACGAGGAGGTCTGGGCGTATGTGAATCGATTTGCGCGCTTCAATAATTACATTAATTCGCCGGTTGCTCGCTACAAGGATGAGATGTACAACCTGCCCTTCAACATGAACACCTTCAGCAGAATGTGGGGAGTGAAGACGCCCGCGGAGGCTAAGGCTAAGATTGAGGCGCAGATTGCGGACCTTGGCATCACTGAGCCCAAAAACCTTGAGGAGCAGGCGCTTTCGATGGTCGGCCGCGATGTGTACGAGAAGCTCGTTAAGGGCTATACCGAGAAGCAGTGGGGACGCGACTGCAAGGATCTGCCGTCGTTCATCATTAAGAGACTGCCGCTTAGATTCACGTTTAATAACAACTATTTTAATGATATTTACCAGGGCATTCCAATCGGGGGCTACACTCAGATGGTCGAGAAGATTCTTGCGGGCATCGAAGTAAGGCTGAACTGCGATTACCTTGAGCACCGCGCGGAGCTTGACGGGCAGTGCGGGAGAATTATCTACACAGGGCCGATTGACGAGTTCTACGATTACAGACTCGGACATCTGGAGTACCGTTCACTTGAGTTTGAGAGCGAGATTCTTGATACGGACAACTGGCAGGGCTGTGCGGTTGTGAATTACACCGAGCGCGAGGTTCCGTACACGAGAATTATCGAGCACAGGCATTTCGAGAACGTTAAGGATGTGCCCGTGACGGTCATCACCCGCGAGTATCCGAAGACCTGGACGGAGGGCGCCGAGCCCTACTACGCAATCAACGATGAGCGCAACGGCAGGCTCTTTGAGGAGTACAGGAAGCTTTCAGAAGAATCGGACAAGGTGATTTTTGGCGGAAGACTTGGCGCGTACAAGTATTACGACATGGATAAGACAATTGAAGCTGCACTTTTGTGCGTAAGGAGTTTGAAGTGAAGAATCTGACACTTAAAAATATTGCGATGGCTGTCGAAGGGGAACTGAGAAGCGGAGACTTGCAGAAAGTCAGTGCAGGCGCAGGGGAGGACTTGCGTGAAGCGACAGCGGTGGTGCTTGATTCGAGAAAGATTGAGCCTGGTGCTGTGTTTGTAGCGACCCGCGGTGAGAGAGTCGACGGACATGATTTTATTAAGCAGGTTTTTGAGGCCGGAGCTTTGGGCGTTATCTGCGAGCAGGTGCCCAAGGGCGTTACCGGTCCCTGTATAGTTGTCGAAGACAGCTTCGTTGCGCTTAAGAAGCTCGCCGCTTACTACAGAAGCGTAATGAGCGATGTGAAGATTGTAGGTATTGTCGGATCTGTAGGCAAGACCAGTACCAAGGAGCTCGTGGCTTCAGTGCTTGGCGAGCATTTTAACACCTTAAAAACTGAGGGCAATTTCAATAACGAGGTAGGTGTTCCGCTCACTCTGCTCCGCTTAAGAGACGAGCACGAGGCAGCAGTTGTTGAGATGGGTATTTCGGATTTCCACGAAATGGACCGCCTCGGCACAATGGTCAAGCCCGACGGCGTTGTCATGACAAACATCGGTCCCTGCCATCTCGAGAAGCTTATCGACCTTGACGGAGTGCTCAAGGCTAAGTCAGAGGTGTTCCCGCATATCAAGGCGGGCGGTTTCCTTGTACTCAACGGTGAGGACGAGAAGCTGAATACAGTTAAGAGCTTCGGGGATTTGAGAATCGCAAGATTCGGAATGTCCGGAGAAGAAGGTAATACCTCGATGGAAGGTCAGGCGAGCGGCACAGAAGGTGACTTGGACGTTGCGGCCGGTGGCATTGA
>X415_White_Rhinoceros__coassemble_122_pt1 | contig 22184 bp, 17 predicted proteins | sample X415_White_Rhinoceros__metabat2_high_PE_001 | metagenome-assembled genome bin X415_White_Rhinoceros | reverse complement strand
CAATCAGAAACACCCATCAGAATAGAGGAAATATGGAACAGCAGGACAACAAGATGGGCATTATGCCCGTTAACAAATTACTGATAAACATGGCGCTGCCCATGATGTTCTCAATGCTTGTACAGGCGATGTACAACATTGTCGACAGTATCTTCGTAGCGAGAATCGTTGACGAAGGCTCGGCGGCAGCAGGAACCAGCGCACTTGTGGCAGTTGGTATGGCCTTCCCCTTCCAGCAGCTGATTATGGCTGTCGGAATCGGAACGGGCGTCGGAATGAACGCACTTTTAAGCCGCGCACTCGGCGCCAAGGATTACGGCACGGTTAACAAGGCAGCAGTCAACGGATTATTCCTTGAAGTGTGCAGCGCAATCGTGTTCTTCTTCATCGGCTTATTCTTCGCAGAGCCGCTTATCCGCTCACAGGGCGGTGAGGGATTAGTTCTTCAGTACGGTACACAGTACTTAAGAATCGTCTGCATGTGTTCAATCGGTATTTACCTCCAGATGACCTTCGAGAGAACGCTTCAGGCCACAGGCAGAACCTTCTACTCGATGGTGGCACAGCTTATCGGCGCGCTCATCAATGTTATCATGGACCCCATCCTGATCTTCGGATACTTCGGTTTCCCGGAGCTCAAGGTTGCCGGAGCCGCACTCGCAACAATCTTCGGACAGCTCATTGCAGCAGGCGTTGCAGTACTGTTCAACCTTAAGAAGAATCCTGAGGTATCCCTGAAAATCAAGGGCTTCAGACCTGATATACACATTATCGGCAAGATCTACAGCGTAGGTCTTCCCACCATCATCATGCAGTCAATCGGCTCCGTGATGACCTACTCACTCAACAAGATACTTACATCGCTCAATGTCGATGCAGTTGCGGTCTTCACCGTATATTTCAAGCTGCAGAGCTTCTTCTTCATGCCTCTGTTCGGACTGAATAACGGTATGGTGCCCATCATCGCTTTCAACTACGGCGCACGCAAGCGCAAGCGTATGACTAAGACCATCAAGCTCAGCATGCTGTACGGCTTCATCTTGACGTTCTTAGGCTTTTTGGCCTTCGAACTGATTCCTGACAAGCTGTTACTTCTGTTTGACACAGGCGATGATACACTGCTCACTCTCGGCGTGCCTGCCCTCAGGGTAATCGGAACACATTTCCTCCTTGCATGGTTCTGTATCGTGTCAGGTTCTGTATTCCAGGCACTTGGCAACGGTGTGTACAGTATGATAGTATCAGTAGCAAGACAGCTGGTAGTTCTTATCCCGGCTGCTGCAATACTTGCCAAAATCGGCGGATTGGATGCAATCTGGTGGTGCTTCCCGATTGCAGAGCTCATGTCCCTAATCTGCTCGGCAGTATTCTTATATATCATCAATAAGAAAATAATCAGTAAGGTGTAATTTATAGCTATGAAGAGACGTTTTACCGCTATTTTTATCACTATCTGCCTCCTTTTTTGCCTGACCGCGTGTGGTAAGGACGACAAGGGGGCGCTTGGCGTGTCAGAAAATACTACGGCAGACAATATACAGACAGACGCTATTCAGGTGGATACATCTGAGACCATAGTTCCGGTATCAGACACTCCTGCAGCAGCCACTCCTGCAGCAGCCACTGAGACCGCGACAGGCTCAGCAATTACCGCAGAACACACAGAGAACAGCTTGGCAGGCAGCATATTCCCCGATTTGGAAGCAATGATCATTGCGGAATATATTTCCTCACATCCCGACATAGTCAGTGAATATGCTGAGAAGCAGGCAACACTTGGAACGGCAGAGGACGATCCTGACTCGGAGGCCTTCGATGTTGACTCTATGACGCTTGCGGATGTTGAGTTCTTAAATATTTACATGCAGGGCACCTCGCACTGGAGCGTTGCCTTCATACAGCAGAGACTGATGGATCTGGGCTTCATGGATTCGGCGGAGCCTACACAGTACTACGGAAGCATAACTACTGAGGCGGTCAAGCAGTTCCAGCGCCAGAATGAACTTAAGCAGGATGGCATCATGGGCGAGCAGACAATCGCCATGCTGATAAACGACGATGCGAAGAGATACACGGCCAAGATGGGAATGGAAGGCAGCGATATCAAGCGCATCCAGACACGACTGTACGAGCTTGGATATCTCCCCACAAAGAGCCTGATAAACGGCAGCTTCGGCGAGGAGACGGACAAGGCGGTCAAATCAATGCAGACTGCCAACGGTCTTGCAAGCGACGGTAAGGTCGGACAGATGACAGTGGAACTTATGTACAGCGACGAGGTAGTAGCTAACCTCCTAAGCTTCGGAGACAAGGGCGAGGTGATCCTAGCCTGTCAGAAGAGGCTGAAGGAGCTAGGGTACTTAACAACTACCCCGGATGGAGAATACGGCAACGATACACTTGCCGCAGTCAAACTCTTCCAGTCTCGTAACGATTTGGTTGTCGACGGTTATTTAGGACCTTCGACCAGAGATATTCTTGAAAGCAGCAGCGCAGTGTCCAACGGCCTTGTAATAGGCGACGAGGGCGACACCGTCAAGCGTGTTCAGCAGCTGCTCATTAAATACGGATACATGAATTCCGGAAGTGATACCGGTTACTTTGGTGAGGTCACCAACTCAGCCGTTATCAAGTTCCAGAAGAACAACGGTCTGACCGCTGACGGCAACGTCGGTGCCAAGACTATGGCTAAGCTCACGGGCGGCAGCGCGGTTTCAGCAGGCGGAAGCGGCGGCGGAACAGGCGCGGTTGACACAGGTGAGGCACACACAGGCTCTGTTCAGGAGCTGCTTAAGGTTGCCCTCTCAAAGCTTGGCTGTAAGTACGTATACGGCGCTAAGGGTCCCAACCAGTTTGACTGTTCAGGCTTCGTATACTGGTGTCTGAACCAGGTAGGCGTTAAGCAGAGCTACATTACAAGCTATGGCTGGAGAACCGTTGGTAAATACAAAAAGATCACAAGTTATTCAAGCCTTAAGGCAGGCGATATTATCGTAGTAACAGGCCATGTCGGCATCATCGGCGAGAACGGAACGGTTATTGACGCTTCCTCATCGAGAGGACAGATCATGCACCGCAACCTGAGCTCATGGTGGTCATCAAGGTTTATCTGCGGCTGGCGTATATTCGATTAAAACTTCAAATCGGCGATATCGCACCGGCATGAGCGAACATATAGGAAAGTAAGGACAGCAGAATATGAGCTTTATAGCATTTGTTAAGGAGGAGATGCAGGTCATCAAAGAGCGTGATCCTGCAATCAAGAAGCCGATAGAGGTGTTCCTCTATCCCAGCTTCAAAGCAATAATAAGGCACAGATTTGAACATAAGCTTTATCTCAAAAAGCATTATTTCTGGGCCAGATATCTGTCACAGCGCACCGTGCGCAAGACAGGTATTGAGATTCACCCCGGTGCAACAATCGGCAAAGGCTTCTTCATCGACCACGGAACAGGCGTGGTTATCGGTGAGACGGCAATCATAGGTGACAACGTAACCCTTTATCAGGGCGTAACACTCGGCGGTACAGGCAAGGAGACCGGCAAGCGTCATCCCACCATCGGCGATAACGTAATGATCGGTTCAGGTGCCAAGGTACTCGGCTCATTTACCGTTGGAGAGAACTCAATGATCGGAGCAGGCTCCGTAGTGCTCACTGAGGTTCCCCCGAACTCGACGGTAGTCGGCGTTCCGGGACGTATAGTTAAGCGCGACCAGCTCAGGGTTCCCCGCGAGACCATGGACCAGGTACATCTGCCCGACCCTGTTATGGCAAGAATCAACGGACTTGAGGAAGAGAACAGAGAGCTTCGCCGCATGATTGAGGATCTGGCTGCATCGAAATGACAGAAAGAATTCAGGAGGAAGTAACAATGAAATTATATAACACACTCACACATAACATTGAGGAGTTCATCCCCAATGACGGCAAGAAGGTCGCTATGTACACCTGCGGCCCTACAGTATATCATTACGCACACATCGGCAACATCAGAAGCTATATCTGCGAGGACGTTCTTGAGAAGTCACTTCGCTACTGCGGCTACGATGTTAAGCGTGTCATGAACATCACTGACGTAGGACATCTCTCAGATGACGGCGACAACGGTGAGGACAAGATGGTCAAGGGTGCACAGCGTGAGCACAAGACCGTTATGGAGATTGCTGCATACTACACCAAGGCATTCTTTGATGACTGCGCCAAGGTCAACATTAAGACTCCCGATGTTGTTGAGCCCGCTACAAACTGCATCCCTGAGTTCATTCACATGATTGAAGTGCTCCTTGAGAAGGGCTACGCTTACAAGGCAGGCGAGAACGTATACTTCGACACCTCCAAGCTTAGCGAGTACTATGTATTCGGAAGCCAGAGCGAGGATGACCTTATGGTCGGTGTTCGCGATGACGTAACCGAGGATGTTAACAAGCGCAATAAGAACGACTTCGTTCTCTGGTTCACCAAGTCAAAGTTTGAGGATCAGGCTCTTAAGTGGGACAGCCCTTGGGGCGTGGGATATCCCGGCTGGCACATTGAGTGCTCATGCATCAGTATGAAGCATCTCGGTGAGTACATGGATATCCACTGCGGCGGTGTCGACAATATTTTCCCTCATCATACAAACGAAATCGCTCAGTCAGAGGCATATCTCGGACATAAGTGGTGCAATTACTGGTTCCACGTTAACCACCTCAATGAGAAGGGTGGCAAGATGAGTAAGTCTAAGGGCGCAATCCTTACAGTATCAGTGCTTAAGGAGCAGGGCTACAACCCTATCGTATACCGTTTCTTCTGCTTACAGTCACATTACCGCAAGCCGCTTGAGTTCTCTTATGAGGCTCTCGACAATGCAGGCGTAGCTTATGACAAGCTCTATAAGCGCGCACAGGACCTCGTTAAGGAGGCTAAGTCCAAGAACGAGGCAGTTGATAAGGCTGTATTTGATGATTTCAAGGCCAAGATGTGCGATGCACTTGGCAACGATATAAATACTTCAATGGCTGTTACCCTTGTATATGACGTAATCAAGGCTGACACAAACGCAGCTACCAAGGTTGCGCTTCTTGCAAGCTTCGACGAGGTACTCGGACTTGACCTTACCGTAGAGAAGGCAGAGGAAGGCCCCGCAGTTGATTCAGAACTTGCTGCATACGTTGAGGAGCAGATTGAGCTCCGTAAGGCAGCCAAGAAGGAGAAGAACTTCGCAGAGGCTGACAGAATCCGCGCAGAGCTTCTTGAGAAGGGCGTTGTAATCGAGGACACCAGAGAAGGCGTTAAGTGGCATTTGGCGTAATAAAATCCGTGAGCTGAGCTCACAAAGAAAGGACCTCGTTAATGGCAGAGATTAAACTGGCTGATTCCATAATCGAAGGACTCGGACTGACCGCGCGCGACGTGCGTCAGATTCCCGCACTGACCCTCGCCTATCTGGGCGATGCGGTCTATGAGATTGTGGTGCGCACGCTCCTTGTCGAGCAGGGCATCATGCATGTTAGCGACCTCAACAAGACTGCTGTTAAGTATGTCAAGGCGGCCTCACAGAAGGCTATGTACCTTGCAGTCGAGCAGGATCTGAGCGAGGATGAACTTGCCGCCTTTAAGCGTGGCAGGAACGTTAAGTCCAACAGCTGTGCCAAGAATGCATCCGTTACGGATTACCGCATCGCCACAGGCTATGAGGCACTTATCGGTTTTTTATATCTTGAAGACCGTTTTGACAGAATACTTGAGCTTATAAAGGCCGGTATCGAAAGACGAGAGGATTTATAATATGCGTTTTGAAGAATTAACAATAGAAGGCCGCAATGCAGTATTGGAAGCCTTCAGAGCAGGCAAGACAATTGACAAGCTGTTCGTACTTGAGAACTGTCAGGACGGACCCATTAAGTCAATTCTAAGAGAAGCCAAGAAGCAGGACACCATTGTTCAGTGGACCAAAAAGGAACGTCTTGACCAGATGAGCGAGACCAACAACCACCAGGGCGTTATCGCTTTCGCTGCAGCTTACGAGTACGCTGAGGTTTCTGATATACTTAAGATTGCTAAGGACAAGGGCGAAGCTCCGTTCATCTTCATACTTGACGGTATTGAGGATCCCCACAATCTGGGCGCAATCATCAGAACCGCCAACCTGTGTGGAGCACACGGAGTCATTATCCCCAAGCGCCGTGCGGCAGGACTTACCTCGACGGTTGCCAAGACCTCTGCAGGAGCTCTTAACTATACTCCCGTAGCCAAGGTAACCAACATTACCGCTACCATGGAGGAACTTAAGAAGGAAGGACTGTGGTTCGCCTGCGCAGACATGGGCGGAACAACCATGTATGACTGCAACCTTACAGGCCCCTTAGGACTCGTTATCGGTAACGAGGGCTCAGGCGTTTCAAGGCTTGTTAAGGAGCACTGCGATATCATTACTTCAATACCCATGAGCGGAGATATTGATTCTCTGAACGCCTCTGTGGCAGCAGGTGTTCTGGCTTATGAGATTGTAAGGCAGCGCCGCATGAAGAAATAAATAATCACTTACAGGGGTGTTGACAAGACACCCCTTTGTGTTTAATATAAGTGAAAACTAAGAAAAACGGAGGTCGTTTATGTTAAGCGTGGTGAGATAATCACTGCATTTTCTAAAATGAATAGTGCAGGAAGACTTAAAAGAGGTTAATAGAAGAATCTATTAGCTTTATTTGACTACGCTTAATATTATGGACCAAGGTTTGCTTAGAGGGTGTATTATATCCTCCGGCAGGCTTCTTCCTCACGTTCGCATAATCTGAATTGAGAACCATGATATTGAGTCATCAGTATCATGGTTTTTTTTCATTTTGCGGCACTTTAGGCGCAGTCGCGGTAACCGAAAGGACATTTTAATTAAGAGAAAGGATGACGAACGTGATTAGAAAGAGTGACAAATATAAAGAGTTTTTTACGGCAGAATATTTGATGGAACCCAACAGCATGATGCTTATGGAGGAAATGCTTACAGCATACTTGAACTTAAATGCTGCGAAGAGGTCTGGGCGAGCGGCTCAACTTCTTCGGACTTGTAATTAGAAGGAAATAGAAAGAGGAATAAATGAATACAGAGCAACAGATAGAATTTGATAAAGTTAAGGAAATATGGTCGTCATGCGCAGTGACGGCCGAGGCTAAGAGGCGCATAGCCGAAGCAGGCGTTCTGCTCGAGGAGAACGCGCTTAGGAAGGAACAAAGAGACACGACCGATGCCAAGAAGCTGATAGAGAAGCTTGGCGAGCCGCCGCTTCAGGACGTCACTGAGATTTTGGAGATCATTGAGATGTCGGGCAAGGGCATTTGTTTAACGCCTTATCAGCTTGAGCGGGTACTGAGCGTTCTGAATGTGGTGGAGCGCCTTCAGTCATATCTGGCAAGAGGCAAGCAGTATCAGAATCCTGTGGCATATTACGATGAGACGCTGAACAGTGTGAACGGTCTCAAGGACGAGATAGCGATGCAGATTCGGGGCGAGGCCGTGGATGACCACGCCTCCAGGACCCTGTTTGAAATCAGAATGGAGATAGCACGCCTTCAGGACCAGATGAAGCAGAAGGCAGAGCAGGTCATCAGAAGCTTTAAGGAGTGCATGGCTGACAGCTATTACACCACGAGGAACGGCAGAATCTGCGTGCCGGTCAAAAAGGAGTACCGCTTCAGGGTAGAAGGAACAGCCGTGGACAGATCAAGCACGGGAAGCACTGTCTTTGTCGAGCCGGCAGGAGTTGCGAAGCTGTGGGAACAGCTGGAGCTTCTTAAGGTGTCCGAGGAGAACGAGGTATACCGCATACTTTATACGCTTTCGGCGATGGTCGCAGACTCAGCGGATGTGATGATTGAGGACATGAGACTTATTGAGAAGCTGGATTATATATTTTCAAAGGGCAAGCTGAGTATAGAGCTTAACTGTACTGAGCCTCAGATTAATCTCGATAGGCGTATCGTGCTAAGGGATGCCAGACATCCGCTCATGGCTCCTGAAGAGAACGTACCGCTAAACTTTGAACTGGGCACCGATAACCGCGGAATAGTAATCACGGGTCCTAATACAGGCGGCAAGACCGTCGCCATAAAGACCGTCATGCTGAACAGCCTTATGGCGCAGTGCGGTCTGCACGTTACCTGCAGGCAGGCGGACATATGCATGAATACGGCGTATCTGTGCGATATCGGCGACGGGCAGAATCTGTCTGAGAACCTCTCAACGTTCTCAGCACATATTAAGAACGTGCTCGAGATACTCAGCATGGTAGATAAGGACAGTTTTGTTATCATGGACGAGCTCGGTTCGGGAACAGACCCTACGGAGGGCATGGGAATAGCGATTGCCATTCTTGAGGAGCTCAGAAAGAACGGAGCGAACTTTTTGGTAACGACACATTATCCCGAGGTGAAGGAGTATGCGGCGAAGAACGAGGGTATTGTCAATGCGCGAATGACCTTTGACAAGGAGACCCTTAAGCCCACGTATCACATGGTAATCGGCGAGGCCGGCGAGAGCTGCGCCTTCTACATCGCAGACCGCCTCGGTATGCCAGAGGATATGCTTAAGACTGCAGCCGAGGCGGCGTATGGCAAGAATGCGTTTGAAAGGTACAATTTCAGGCATAACGAGTCTATAGCAAGGAAATCCGCGGGCAGAATTAAGAAGACCAAAGAGAGCCGAAATAGCGCTAATGCGGGTACTGTGTACAATATCGGTGACAGTGTCATGGTGTTCCCCGACAGAAAAATCGGTATCGTGTGTGAACCTGTCAATGAGAAGGGAGTTCTGCGCGTTCAGATAGCAGACAGGAAGATATGGATTAATCATAAGCGCGTAAAGCTGCACGTGAAGGCTGAGGAGCTCTACCCCGAAGATTATGACCTGTCCATAGTATTTGATACGGTAGAGAACAGAAAAGCGCGTCATGATATGGAGCGGAAGCTGACAGATGAAGTCATAGTCTATGAGAAGGGCGAGAATCTTAATTGGACAAGATTGGAATAGTGTACTTCAGACTCGATTTCAATGAATATGTAATTTAGTTAGACACGTTCGCAATCGTGTGATATAATTACTTCAAATATGTTGCACAGTATGTATTGCACACGGAGGTACACATGTACGTTCTAAAAATCGATTTTCCTACAGGAATCGCTTATTTCACAGGCAAGAAACGTATTGTCCAGGGGACTGAGTCCCCTGGGCTTACAGATATACTCAGTCAGGCCCGGCTCTTCGAAACTGAGGAGGAGGCTGTCAAGTTCTGCAAGATGCTCATAAAGCGCTATGACATGGAGTTTTACTACACAGACATGGACGGTGAGGATACATCCACAGCGCCTGCTGACGAGGAATTTCTGGTCGATATTTCCGAGGATATATCCGAGGAAATCGACAAGACATGGGCCGACGAGGAACAGTAATTTTCGGGTATCTAAATTTGTTTAAAAAAAATAAAAAACTTCGAAAATTTCAGTTGACAATTTCTTTTTTCGGTGCTATCATAACTCTCGGACTTCGGAACTGAGGTTGAGCTTGCTGCTGTAGCTCAGTCGGTAGAGCGCATCCTTGGTAAGGATGAGGTCACCGGTTCAAATCCGGTCAGCAGCTCTTCTTTATCAAAGTTTCGAAACAAGTTCATATGTGATTCGAGGTGTGGCTCAGTTTGGCTAGAGCGCCACGTTAGGGACGTGGAGGCCGCTGGTTCAAGTCCAGTCACCTCGACTAAAGGGATTCGAGAAATCGGGTCCCTTTTTTGTGTTGTCGCATGGTTTTGTCACTTGGGGACGGGGTGTGGGTGACATTTTATAGAGAAGGAGTTATTTTTTGGGGAGGAACATTTTAGTTGATATTTAAAATACGAAAAGATTAAATTTTATCAGATACGGCATTGCCGTAATGGTGCTGCTGGTATATAATGTGATTATCGAACTAATTGAGGTGGTTGATATTATGAAGAAAGAGATAAGTATTAGATCAAGCGCGGCGGAGTATCTTACTTTTATTACTGCAACAGGTGAGAGTAGTGTTGAGGCAGTCTATGCAGATGAAAATGTTTGGATGACTCAGAAAATGATGGGTGTTCTCTATAATGTTGAGACTAATACAATCAATTATCATATCAAAAAGGCTTTTGCAGATGGGGAAATAGATGAGGATTCAGTTATTCGAAAATTTCGAATAACTGCTTCTGATGGAAAGATGTACGATACAAACCATTATAATCTGAAAACTATTATTGCGGTTGGAAATAAGGTGGATTCCCCTAAGGCTGTCCAGTTCAGAAAGTGGGCTAATGATATTATAGAAGAATTTACAATTAAAGGTTTTGCAATTGATGATGAGCGTCTTAAGCGTGGAGGTACAATTCTTACAGAACAGTATTTTGAACAATTGTTGGAGCGCATTCGTGAGATTAGGCTCTCGGAAAGAAAGTTCTATCAGAAAATAACGGATATTTACGCAACATCAATAGACTATGATGCTTCTTCGAATATAACGAAACGTTTTTTTGCAGCTGTTCAGAATAAACTTCATTTTGCAATACACGGACAGACTGCTGCAGAACTGATATATGATCGGGCAGACGCAAATAAGGAGCATATGGGCCTTGAAACATGGGAAGGTTCGCCAAACAGCAAAATTCATAAATATGATGTTTCAGTTGCAAAAAATTATTTGTCAGAGGATGAATTAAGAAAACTTTCGAGGCTGGTATCTTCATATTTGGATATGGCTGAGCTGCAGGCTGAGAGACAGATACCTATGACCATGGATGATTGGGAAAAGAGATTAAACGAGTTCCTAAAGTTTATGGATTACGGTATTTTGCAGGGAAATGGAAAAATCTCAGCGGAGATGGCTCAAAACCATGCAGAAACTGAATTTGAAAAATATAGAATTATTCAAGATAGACTATATACCAGTGATTTTGACCGCTTTCTTGAATTGGAAGATTTGAGCAATAGGAAGGGTGAGTAAATGAAGCCATCGTCCGTTATAATAAAGGAATTAAGAAATTCGATAGGAATGAATCAACGTGAGTTTTCTGAACATGTTGGGATCTCTGTTCGGACAATTCAAGACTGGGAAACGGGGCGAAGAGTACCGCCTGACTATATTCCAAGACTTATCAGATATCAACTTGATTATGAAAGATTGTGCGGACGACGTAATGTCTTAATTGCCTTTTTTTCAGGGACATCAGCAGAGACAATCTCCAAGGAGATGATGTTTGACAAGGTGGCGTTGCCCAGTGATAAAACGATGGATGTTGAAATCCTTTTGAATAAGCTCAAAAAGAATGATTACGATTATATCATTTGCCTTGGGCAGAAACCGGGAATTATTAACTCAATTAAAATTGAAACAGAAGCTCATGGTGAGACAACTTTGAATTCCACAGCTGATTGCAATATCCTGTTGAAATTATTAAAACAAAAAGGTATTGAAGCTGAGCTGTCTTCGAAACCGGGCAACTCATTTTGTAATAATGTATACTGGCATGGTCTTCATTATTTGTTGGAAAATAAGAGAAGTTCAAAGATGCTGTTTCTTCATGTCCCTTTTGAAAAGAACATTCAAGATGTTAGTGAGTTTAATAGGTTGACCATAGAAGCTTTTGATCAATTTGTGAATTTGTAATTGAAAATTCAGCCGGCACTCTCATCATTCCTTCCTTAAAATTTGGTTACTTTTTGGTTACTTTTTGATTAATGCATTTTCAAACCCTGTAATGGAGCGGGTTTGAACAAATAGGTGACACTTCAAGTCCAGTCACCTCGACTAAAAAAGGATATCCGTTAGGATATCCTTTTTTCGTTGAGGCGACCGGACCATCACCAGGGGCAGCACATTCTCTAAATCATAGGGTGCGTAGAGTCGTGAATATGCATACAATATCTTCAATTGGAGGTATATGTATGAAGCTAAACAAGGCAGCATTCACGGGGCTGATAATGTGTTTTATGGCAATCCTGTTCGGAATTGCGACAAATGGTGGAATTGGGACATTACTGAACTTCCTTCACCTGCCTTCGTTTATTCTGACAGCGGGCGGTGCTATATTTGCAGTCTTGATGACGGCAGATTCATTTGCTGATTTCGTAAATGGACTGAAAGGTTTCGGTAATGCCCTAAGCACAGGGAAGGACAATACTGAGCAGATTTCGGAGACTATATTTGAGCTGGCGGATGTGGCAAGAAAAGAAGGTTTGCTGGTACTTGAGGAGAAAGCGAAGGATTTGTCTGACGAGTATCTTGCAAAAGGAATAAATCTGGTGGTCGATGGCACTGACCCGGAATTGGTCAGAGATATTATGGAGAAGGAGATATCGCATAAGTACGATTATGCAAGAAAGCAGGTTCAATTCTGGCAGGATTTTGGATCTTATGCGCCTGCATGGGGAATGGTCGGAACACTGCTCGGGTTGATAAACATGCTTAAATCTATGGGACTTGATCCGTCTTCAGTTAGTGAAGGAATGTCGCTGGCACTCATTACCACACTGTACGGCTCGGTTATCGCTAACTGGATATGTATCCCTGTTTCGAGAAAGTTGGATAAGAAATGCGATGCGGAATTCCTGGCGAATGAGATTATCGCGGAGGGAGTCCTTTCAATTCAGGCCGGCGAGAATCCGAGAATTATCAAGGAGAAGATAAAAGCAATTGTTTCTATCCATAATGGTCCTGAGAATGTTTCAACTGAAAGTGAGTAGTATAACTGCACAAACGACTTAACAATCAAAATATGCTGTCTCTATGTATTGGAGATATATTCTCTGCCCCGTAGATTGTAATTCTTCTTTTTGGAGGATTATAATTTATGAGGCATTTTATTTTGTAAAGGAGCGTATTCCAAATGAACAGAACAATAGGAGATTTTTTGCAGCTGATCAGAAAGGAAAAGGGGATGACACAAAAGGAACTGGCAGAGAAAATCAATGTCAGCGACAAGACCGTTTCAAAATGGGAGAACGGAAACAGTACACCGGATACGATGATTCTCATTCCACTCTGTGAAGTACTTGGAATAACTGTCAATGAGCTGCTTTGCGGTGAAAGGATTCTGTCGGAAGAATATTCGAAGAAAGCAGAGGAGAATATTGTTAATCTTTTGCAGGTTAATCAGCAACAAAAGAAGGCTTTCAGATTTCAGTATATTTTGGGAGGGCTGCTTGCCTGTCTTGCGATGTTTTTGAATTTTGGCCTTATAAAGATAAATGTTATATTTTCTTTGACGCGGCCTCTCTTTTTCTTCCGATATGTCTGAGTATGGCGGTGACGTTGCTCAGTGGCAAACGAAACCTTAGGGATGTGGTATCCGGGATGAAGTCTACCATTGTTCCTTCAGGTGCCATATCATTGACCGTAGGAATGATTGCAGTGCTGACCAATATGGCAGATGCGGAAGTTCTTGGCCCTAAGCTTGCCATATGCCTGTTGACATTAGTTGATATTGCAATAGTATATCTGGTGCTGTACGTGGTTGAGCAACATATGGATGCCGCATAAGGCTGATAGTCGTTTCGGCGGGGTAAATAATTGACATTTGGGACGAATTTTATTACAATGGCAACACAAGATGTGTATTGACACAAATGTATACACGATATGCAAATAGCAGTACACAAAAGCGAATTAATAGTAGCCATAGGTGAAATTCGGAGACCCAAATGACTTTAACGGCAATAATTGATTTCACAAGTGTCATCTTCTTGGGAGTATTCCTGACAAGACAGCTGACAGACCGCAGTATGCCTAAGGATACAAGGCAGCTGATTCTGAGCCTGACACTGATAACAGTTCTGATTACTGATGGGCTGGCCCTTACGTTTGTAGGACCGGCTTATCCTGTTATGTTCAGATATGTTATAACCCTGATATCAATGTTTGTCGGTGTAGCGTTGATTATTATAGCTTTTACATATTACGTGGAAGGTCTGCTTCTAAGAAAGGCGCAGCTGAATCCGTGGATGTTCCGCATCCTCAAAGCAGCTGAATTCGCTTGGCTTATAGCGGGCCTTATTCTTATTTTCTCAAATCACATGATATCCTATCCTGACGGAGTGGAGAATATCAACAACACCTTCCCTACATTCATAGCTGTTACTGAGGGACTTATTCTGATAGGGCCTTCTGTAATTGCCGTTATTGCGCGGAAGAAGGTAGGCAATTATACGGCGGTACTTACAGGCCTGTTCGTTTTTGCTCCTGCGATAGCCTTTATACTTTATGCATTTACCGATATAGATCTGACATATGCATCCTGCGCCGTTGCATTCCTGTATATCAGTCTGTTCGTTCAGAACAAACAGGCGGAGGAGATAAGGGAGGCCATGGAACAGGAGCGCATCCTACAACATGAAGGTGAGCTGGACAGTGTCAAGCGCTCGCTGAATATGATGTTCTCGCTGTCAGATCAGTTCGACCCTATTATAGTTCTGGACCCCGAGACCGGCGAATATGACTGGATGATGAGTAAGGCAGAGGAGGTCGCACGAAACACGTCCATGTCGGTGCACGGTGATAACCTGTATCAGAGTATAGGTGTTGATACTGTGAACATAATCCATGAAGAGGACCGAAAGCAGTTCAGCGATTTCTATACCAAAGAGAACATGATGGAGATAGCCCGCACGGGCGTAACCCAGGAGACAGAGAACCGCTGGTGGCTCAAGGAATTCGGTGAATATCGGTGGAAATACAACAAGGCTGTCCGCACCGTCGATGAGAAGGGCAAGGCGTGGGTGGTTATCGGTGTCGTTGACACCACAGAGACAAGGCAGAAGGAGGAGCAGCTTAAGGAAGCGCGTAACGCTGCGGAGACAGCTAACGCAGCCAAGACTAATTTCCTCTTCAGTATGTCACATGATATCCGAACGCCAATGAACGCTATCAGAGGCTTCACGACAATCGCCAAGAAGAATTTGGATAATAAGGAGAAGCTTAGCGGGTATCTGGACAAGATTGATATATCCAGCCAGCAGCTGCTGACGTTAGTCAATCAGGTCCTTGAGATGGCGCGAATCGAATCCGGCAGGCTGGAGTTCGAGGAGAACAGAATCAGCGTGCACGAGGAATACAATTCCATGATTACCGTTCTGGCTGCACAGGCGAAGTCAGCCGGTCTGAAATTCCACCATAAGCTCGGCAAGATTAAGCATAACAGGCTTTTGGCTGACGAGGCGCGAGTAAGCTCCATAACGCTGAACATTGTCGGCAACGCAATGAAATACACCCCCGAGGGCGGAAGCATCAGCTTCGAACTCAAGGAGATTGAGAGCAGAAGGCCCGGGTATGCTACACTGTTATTCACTGTTTCGGATACCGGTATCGGAATGAGTAAGGAGTATCTGGAGCAGCTGTATGAACCGTTCTCAAGGGAGAAGACTTCAACGGTCAGCAGGATTCAGGGCACGGGTTTGGGAATGTCTATTGTTAAGGAGACGATAGACTGCCTAAACGGTAACATCGAAGTCCAGTCTGAGCAGGGCAGGGGAACCAGATTCGATATTACGCTTGATTTTAAGATTGACGAGAATGAGGACGAGGTGAAGGAGGATGTGGCTTTAGATGATGCTACAGTATCCCTTGTGGGCCGCCGGATTCTTTTGGTTGAGGATAACGAGATGAACCGCGAGATAGCGGAGACCATTCTTGCGGAGCAGGGCTTTATTGTTGAGACTGCCGAGGATGGAGACATTGCTGTTGATATGGTTCGAAGAATGTTTGAGCGCAGTAAGGATAATTACTACGAAGTAATCCTTATGGACGTTCAGATGCCGCGAATGAACGGATATGAGGCCACCAGGGCCATTAAGGCAATAGAGAAGAACAGAAACATACACATCCCGATTGTCGCCATGACTGCGAATGCCTTCGAAGAGGATAAGAGGGATGCAAAAAGGGCCGGAATGGATGCGCACTTAGCTAAGCCTATAGACCTGCAGAAGATGCTCAGAACTTTGGCTAAGCTTCTTGGCTGATAACCCTAAATGTCAGGGAACTGATATTTAGGGTATTTTTATGCTCGGGCTCAGTCAGGGAGTATGTACAGATATTTAAAAAAATTTTTAAATAGTAATTGACCGTGAAGCAGATGGGTGCTATCATGTGATTGGTATTTAAAAAATATTTTAAATACTGTCTGGAGGATTACATGGGAATTGCAGAAACCTTCAAGGTGCTCGCCGACCCTCAGCGCCGCGAAATCCTTGAAATTTTAAAAAGCGGAAGGCAGAGCGCGGGCGATCTGGCCGCAGGCCTTGGAATATCAGCTCCTGCGATGTCGTATCATCTGCGTCTTCTAAAGGGCGCGGAGCTGGTTTTAGAGTACAGGGAGAAGAATTTTGTGTACTACGAACTCAATGCCACGGTATTTGATGAGATAGTCCTGTGGGTGAGACAGTTCGCAGGAAGCGAGACTATGGGAGGCGCCGGTGCAGACAGTGCTGCAAGCGCTTCGAAGGAGGATAATCATGAGTGAGGAAGACAAGCAGATGGATGTTAAGATAGATAATACGAACGTTGATAATACGAGCGGTGACAAGGCTGGCGGTGACAAGGTGGGCCGTCTTGAGAGGACGAGCACGCTTCTTGACCGGCTGATGTGGATTATGCTGCTTGTTCAGGTAGTGGTTACGGTGATACTGAACAAGTACATGCCTGAATCTGTTCCGATGCATTTTGACGGGGACGGCAACATAGACAGGTACGGTTCAAAGTACGAGCTGTATTTCCTCGTGGGAATGAGCGTATTCCTGGTGCTTATGATGAAGGCGTTCATTAAGCCCTATAAGGAGAAGGCAGAGAAGGCGGAAGAGGGTCACGAGAAGGCAGCAGCCGTGACTAACCGTTATGTGTTCACTATATTGGGAGTCGCTTCGGTTGTTATCATGATCGGAGTCGAGGTTGGGCTTGCAATTAACGGCATTAAGCATGCGCAGGCGCCTACGGGAACACCCTTTGTTGAAACTACCGTAATTATCATGAACTGCTTTATAGGACTCATTATGATAATTCTGGGTAACGTGATGCCAAAGTCGCGCATTAACGGAGCCTTTGGAGTGAGGACGAGCTGGAGCAGCTACAATGATGAGACCTGGGCACGTTCTAACCGTTTTGGCGGCAAGGCCTGCGTGGTATGTGGAATTGTAAGCATTATTCAGACCCTTTTTGTAAGCCACAAGTACAGTTCTTTAATTGCTGTGCTGCTTATTGTACTTATGGCGATAGTCTGCACCGTGGCGAGCTATAAGATATATGTTCAGGTAAGAGAGAAGGAACAGAACTGATAATCCCGGACAGATATGAAAGTCAGTCAGAGAAAGCCTTAAATAGTGGGGCTTTCTCTTTTTTTATACAGGGATTGCAAAACGTGTAGTTATGAATTACACCTTGCTAAAAGCGATATTAAGTGCTATAATAACTTATTACTACGTGAAGAATTACGAAACGTGAATATCTTTCGAGATTTATTAAGAAACTCAAAGTTTTTGGCGTATGAAAGGAGTACATTATGAAGATTAGAAAGCTGATGGCAGTTCTTCTTGGCGCATTACTTATTGCCGGAACCTTCTCGGCAGTTAGCGCACAGGCAGCTACAGGCCCGAATACTAATGCGGGCACATGTGCGTACATTGTTGCAATGGATGACAAGGGCAGAAACGACTACGCATTTGACGGAATTTCTGCTGAGTACCGCCAGTATTACGGCACTTCAAGCGGCGACAAGTACAGCGGCATGTCTTATGATAAGAAGACCAATACCCTGACCCTTGAGAAGTGTAATATTCCTCATCTTGAAGTCAATGAGATGGGTGATGATTTTAAGATAAAGCTCGTGGGAGACTGCAAGGTCGGCCTCGTTTCGATTTGGGGCTATGGCTATGGCGGAAGCGTAACCGTAACAGGAAGCGGAACACTTACTGCAGAGGCGTTCTATTTGAATGCAGAGAAGACTAAGGCTACCTTCACCGTTACCGAAAGCGCTACCGTTAAGCTCGCATCAACCAGCGGCAAGTCATTATTCTATATTTCCGATACATATGTTGCCAAGGATGCTGTTAAGGCAGATTACGACGGCAAGATTACAGTAAGTGAGCTGACAAACTACAAGAGACAGAACCTGAGCTTCTCAGATGGCTATTCTTATTCATTCCCTATCCTCACTAAGGACGGCGCTAAGTATTACCTGAATGTAGCAGACGAGTACTCAGGAGCAACAATCGTAGGTACTACCTATGATATCTACGGACTTTCGGGCACACAGTTCAGCTTAGTTGCATCTTATGCCTCAGAGAAAGAAATGAAGGCAGCAGGCTATAATTACGAGCTGGATACTCCTTCCTACGACTACAAGTCAGAGAGTGGCAAGAGCATTACCTTCAAGGCATTAAAGACCGAGAAGAAGGACGACACATCTAAGAATCAGGCTGAGACCCTCGCCAAGGGCGATGAGACAGTTGTTGACGGAGCTAAATACAAGGTAACCAAGGTCGGTACAGCTAAGAACGCCGGTACTGTTACATTTGTATCTCCTAAGTCAGGTGCATCAAGTGTTACAATTCCCGCAACAATTAAGGTCGGCGATGTGACCTATAAGGTAACAGCCATTGATTCAAGCGCCTTCGCAGGCAACAAGAGCATTACTTCAGTTACTATCGGTGAGAATGTCAAGAAGATTGGCAAGAAGGCTTTTAGTAAATGTGCTAATCTTACTTCAATCACAATCAAGTCCACAACACTTACCGAGAAGAACGTCAAGGGAAGCTCCTTTAAGGGAGTGAGCACCAAGTGCGTAGTCACCGTTCCGAGTGGCAAGGCTTCTGATTATAAGACTATTCTTCAGAAAGCAGGACTCGACACAAAGGTTACAGTTAAGTAAAATATAATTATAAAAATACGGTGCCCAAATGCTTTTGGGCACCGTATGCAAGCAGGAGTGTATCATGCCGAGTTTATATTTACCAGTAGCAGCAGCAATAATTTCATTAATCATTTTGTTAGTGTATTGTACAAAGAAGCGTGTGCATATCAATGAGAATACACTTTATTTGATTATGCTTATTGCCATACTCGGCGACAGTCTGAGCGTTACGTTCATATTCCTGAACTTCTATGTGATGGAGCTGAACGAGACTCTCATCAGGCTGTTAAACAGAATTGATTACACGTTCCTGATTATGTGGGCGACCTGCCTGTTTCTGTATACGTTTATTGTTATTCATAAAGAAGACGAGGGCTTTGAGAAGCGCTATAATATCGTCTCGCATTACATCGTAATTCCTGTTTCAGCAATACTTGTCGGATGCGCATGGTCTTTGGACATCAACATCGTAGTGGCAAGTAAGGAGTATGCTACGGTACAGGGCCCGGCGGTTAATTTCTCTATTATTGCCTGCGTTATATACTTCCTGATAAGCGGCGGAGAAATTGTCTTTAACCACAAAAAAGCTACCAAAAGGGTTATACCCGTTCTGGTGTGCATCCTCATTACGATTTCAATCGCAGCGCTGTTCACCCTGAATCCGTATCTGATCTGTATTTCGATGGGACTTACAGTGGTCAACCTGACCATGTTCTTCACCATTGAGAACCCGGATGTTCAGATGCTCGAGATAGTCAGTGCGGCGCGTGAGCAGGCACAGAAGGCCAATCAGGCCAAGACAGACTTTTTGTCGAGCATGTCCCATGAAATCAGAACTCCTCTTAATGCCGTTGTGGGCCTTGCGGAATGTATTATGAATGATGAGACCCTCGAACAGGCTAAAACGGATGCACGTGATATCGTTAATGCTTCCAACAATCTGCTTGAACTGGTCAACGGAATCCTTGATATATCAAAGATTGAGGCCGGCAAGATGGAGGTCGTCAACAAAGAGTACGACCTTACAGAGGAAGCTGTGAACCTGGCTAAGCTCATAAAGACGCGTATCGGTGAGAAGCCTGTGACGCTGAACACGGATATCGCTTCGAATATACCCGGTGTACTGTACGGCGATGAGGCCAAGGTAAGGCAGATTATGACGAACCTCCTTACCAATGCGGTCAAGTATACAGATAAGGGATATGTCAACTTCAGTATTTCCTGCTTAAACGAGGGCAATATCGCGTGGCTCACTATAAAGGTCTCAGATACCGGACGCGGCATTAAGCCTGAGCAGATGGAAGGTCTGTTTGAGAAATTCAAGAGACTGGATGAGGATAAGAACAGTACTATCGAGGGCACCGGACTTGGACTTTCGATTACCGAGAAGCTAATTGACATGCTGAACGGTAAGATTGATGTCGAGAGCCGTTACGGAGAGGGCAGCACCTTCACGGTGCGAATCCCTCAGACCATAAGAAGCCTTGAGAAGAAGGCGGCACCCAAGGTGACCACAGCCACTGAAACGTATACCGGCAAGAAGGTGCTCGTTGTCGATGACAACATACTCAACATCAAGGTTGAATCGAGAATGCTTGAGTTCTACGATCTTCATCCTGATTCGGCAGATTCCGGTGAGGACTGCATTAAGAAATGTGAGGAGAACACCTACGACCTTATTCTTATGGATGACATGATGCCCGGAATGAACGGCACCGAGACCATGAACAAGCTTCGCGAGAACCCGAGATTTAGAACGCCGGTTGTTATTCTCACCGCGAACGCTCTTGAGGGCATGCGTGAGAGCTACATGGATGCAGGCTTTGACGATTATCTGGCCAAGCCCATGGAGAAGGCGGAACTGAGGCGTGTTCTTGCTATATTCTTAGGATAAGAGCCGTTATTTAAATATGACAATTTTGTGTAAATTTATATTGGCAGTCCACATGGACTGCCAATTTTTTGTCATGTTATTGTGCGGAGTTTGACTTCCCTATTTGCGAAGAATCACGTATACTAACATTAGATAATGTGAATACTGATTAGTGTGAGTATGTGAAGGGAAGGAAGAGCCATGGGAGCACAGAAAGTACTTAAGGACCTGTATAGCGACTATTTCAGGATAGGTGTCGCCTGCGAGCCTGTCAATGAGCGTTTCAAGAACAATGAGATCGGCAATCCTGAGAAGGAGAAGCTGATGAAGCAGGAGTTCAACAGCATGACGTTCGGCAATCAGCTGAAGCCGATGTACAATATGGGATTCGCTTCTCCTGAAGCGAGAGATGATTATATTCCCTTCGTATTAAACCCCGAAGCAGCCACGATGCTTGAGTGGTGCAGGGCTAACGATATGCCGGTCAGAGGCCATGTTATGGTATGGCACAGCCAGTGCCCCAAGGAGATATTCTGCAAGGACTACAAGGCAGTTACGTTCCCGACTGACCCCGAGCTACTCAAAGAGAACCCGCACCTAAGGTTCTTTGAGAAGCTTAATCCTGTCTGCTTTGTAGACCGCGAGACGATGCTTAAGAGACTTAAGAGCTATATATTCAACCTCGTTGAGTGGATGTACAAAAATGATTACCAGAAGGTTATCTACGCCTGGGATGTTGTCAACGAGGCCATTGAGCTTCAGAACAAGACTGAGACGGGTGTCAGAAAGAGCTACTGGAGTGATGTTATCGGACCTGACTATATATACTGGTCCTTCAGATTCGCAAGAGATGCTGTTGACACCATGCAGGCCAAATACGGCGGCAGAAAGCCTCTTCTGTTCTACAACGATTACAATGAATTTGAGCCGGCCAAGAAGGAGGCCATTATCGCGAATTTGAAGCGCGAGACTAAGGAGCACGGAAGTGTAATAGGCGAGGGCTTAATTGACGGTATAGGCATGCAGGGCCACTTAAGTGATAACAACAATATAGATGATTATTACAGAGCACTTATGGACTATTCGGAGCTTGTAAGTGAGGTTCACATCACCGAGCTTGATGTCAAGTGTACCTGTACGAATAAGAACGCTGAGTACTATCAGGCTGTGTTCTATAAAGACTTCTTTGAGATGCTCGTAAGAGCTAAGAAGGAAGGCGCGAAGCTTACCTGCGTAACCTTCTGGGGACTTACGGATGACAACTCCTGGATCAGAGGCGCTAACCCGCTCCTCTTCCACGGGGACCTCACCCGCAAGAAGGCTTATGATGCGCTCAGCTATGCTCTTACGGGCGAGAGCCTTGGCGAGCCTGAAGTTATCGAGATTGACCTGTCAGACAGACACTTCGGCTTCGAAGAGGAGGACGGCAGTCCCTGTG
>X415_White_Rhinoceros__coassemble_116_pt1 | contig 22832 bp, 17 predicted proteins | sample X415_White_Rhinoceros__metabat2_high_PE_001 | metagenome-assembled genome bin X415_White_Rhinoceros | reverse complement strand
GTTCAGATTGAAGATTTCATCAGAACAAACAATGCTGTCAAGGACGTCGCAGTTATCGGTGTGCCTGACGCAAGACTTGGCGAGACTACTCTTGCCGCAATCGAGGTCAAGGAAGGCTTCACTCTTACTGAGGAAGAGGTTAACAACTTCTGTCTTAAGCTTCCCCGTTACAAGAGACCTCATCAGATTGTATTCATGAATATTCCGAGAAATCCTACCGGCAAAATCGAGAAGCCGAAGCTTCGTAAGATGTTCGGTGGAGACGCTCTTGTAGCCGCACAGAACAAAGGCTGATATAAACAAAAATAAAGACCGTGACTATTAAGTCACGGTCTTCTCTTTTTTTAATTAATAAGCAACACTTACGCTATCCTGATAAGTTCTTGTGCTCATAATTGCTTCAACTATATTGACACAATCCTCATTAAAGTTTAAGTGCTTATACATATACGAATATGAACGATATTCTCCTCGGGGTACTTCTACCGTAAATTCTATCGAGCTGGGGAATTTTTGAGAGTAATCCAGCTCTTCTGTATCCTTGTATTCACCATTACCGGAAGCAGCAATATAACTTAATGACTGATTTCCATAAAGTAATGCAGTTTCAAAATCAAGATTACCTTCATCAATATCCTTTAATACAGCATTGTATAATAATTTTGTCTCTTCAAAGGTTAAATCTAAATGGAGTCCGTTCTGATTATCTTTATTGTATATATATACTTCTGAGCCTGAGAAATCATTCTCTTTAGCTTCTCCAAAAATAAATGCTTTAGTATTTTTGTAAGCAAGCTCTTCTGCCATCTCACACATCTTTGCATACTGACGGGGAACTCTGTAGGTTCTGTCTAAGCTCTTACCGTCTTTAAGCGTATATATAACGCTGAAATACAGTGTATCATAATAATTGCCGGCAGACAGATCATTAGTTATCTCGTCAAAATTATCAACGATATACTTATGCATATCACGGACAAGATTTATATTCTCATTATCTTCAAAGGAAGCAGATGCGCTATATGTAAGACTTACATAAACCGATTCGATATCTTCCTTTTCAGGAACCCTACATGATTCACTTCGTCCAACGCTTACCATAGCTATTGAACATATCACAACAACTGCTGAGTATATCAGAATTCTTACTTTCAGATTACTGAATACTCTTACAGATTTCATCATAATCATTTCTGCAGCTATATACCCTATTATGGCAATTACTACAAGAACAATTCCTGTGGCTATCTGCTTGGCAAGTGTATAATCATTATAAGGGAATAACGAATCTGCTATCATCCAGGTAAGAAGTAATGAAAGACAGATACCGAAACCGCATCTGAATATAGGTCTTAAAACCTTAATGGCAATTATATCACCTGAATTCTCACTCTTTCTCTTATTGTAAATAAACAGTGAAAGTGCAAGGAGAATTACAGCGCATACGGCGAAGGTGGCGAGCACCGGACCCATATTTTCAATTACAAATACATTCTTCTTATCATCAAAATATGTATTAAGATAAGATGCATAAGCTGTAGGATAAACAATTCCAAAAGAATTATGAGGCATATTCATGAAATTGTCGTTCATTCCGTAAAAAAGATTTCTGTAGATTCCGTTAACGGGGTACAGCATTGTTCCGTAAAGGAAATTAAATATCAGGTAAATAAAGGCTGATACAACACTATTGCCGGCAAGAATCATACATATAGTTGCTAAACTTAGGAAGAACAGTTCTTCTACAGATATAACCAAAAGCCAAGTAGATAAGCAGCCAATTGCAGGTATCGAATAGCTTGTTGCAAGTATAAGTGTAAGTCCGTAAGCAACAAGATTCGGTACGTACAGCATAATCAGACCGCTTAATAAGCTTGAGAAGAACAGCTGCTCACGCGTTACAGGAAGCGAATGATAAAAATAACATGAACGTTCATTCTGTAAATATCCAAAAACACAGAGTGCAAGAATTATTCCTGCAATAAATGATGTCCATAATGCTATAGGCAGCTGGTCATAATATATATTTCTCATAAATGACTGAGCCATCTCTTCATGAGTTAAGAAATTCGACAGCTTCAGATCAAATAATTCAATTCCGGGCAGCATCCACAGTACAAAGAATGCATAAACTGCAGTGAATGGCCAGAATCTGGTGAGATTTCTCTTAAGAAGTGCTTTGTCAAGCAGCTTAAAGGATGATGTCTTTGACTGCATACTCCTCACCTCCCATTTCATAAATAAAGATTTCTTCAAGTGTCAAAGGCAGAGCGTCAACAAGTACAGGATTATATGCTGCAATCTTCTCTCTTACCTCTTCCTGTGTTCCTCTTACAACCAGAGTGTATACGCTTCCAAGCTTGCTCTTATTGATAATCTCAAAGCAATTAAGACTGTCGACATCAAAATCATCCTCAAAGGCAACCTGAAGCTTTGTGATATTGCCCTGCAGAGAGCTTAATGATCTCTCAAGCAGAATCTTACCCTTATTCATAATACCTACAGTATCGCAGACATCCTCAAGCTCTCTAAGGTTATGTGAAGAAACAAGAACCGTAGTGCCTCTCTCGGAAACATCCTGCATAAGTAAACTCCATACCTGACGTCTCATAACAGGATCAAGTCCGTCTACAGGCTCATCTAAAATAAGCACATCGGGATTACAGCAGATTGCAAGCCAGAAAGCCACCTGCTTCTGCATACCCTTAGACATCTTCTTAATAGGCTTTTTTGTGTTAACAATCTCAAAAACGCTCTTAAGTCTTTCGTAACGTACACTGTCAAAATTAGGATATATTCCCTTATAGAACTTCATCATATCATTGACATTACAAGAGCCAAAACGGTATAAATCATCAGGAATATAAGCTATTCTGCTCTTAATGGCATTGTTCTCATATACAGGCTGTCCATCTATATAAATCTCACCGCTATCCTGAGAATATACACCTACCAAATGTCTGATGATAGTTGATTTGCCGGCACCGTTAGGACCTACGAGACCGTATACGGAGCCCTTCTCGACATTTATGTTAACGCCGTCAAGCGCAACAAAGCCGTCGAACTGCTTTTTTACGTTAATTGCTTTAATCAATATAATCTTCCTCCCTTCAGGATTTCTTCGCATCAAGCTCGTTGTACTGCGAAGTAACCTTAATGAAAATATCTTCCTTGGATACACCAAGCATATAAATGTCCTTAACTACACCTGAAAGCTTATCAAAAAGCTCTGACTTTCTCTTCTCGTCCACCTCACACATTCCGCTCGCAAAAGAACCTCGACCTGATACGGAATATACATAACCTTCTGTTTCAAGCTCTCTGTAAGTACGCTGAATAGTATTCGGATTTATTGACATCTGACTGGCCAGATCTCTTACAGATGGCAGCTTCTCATCCTTTTTAATTGCTCCCGCAATCATCAGATGCTTGAGTCCGTCTTTTATCTGTTCATATATAGGTCTTGCATCACGATAATTAATATTTATCAATTCATATATCCTCCTTTCTCAGAATATCAAGTGTACTATGTTGTATAGTACACTTATACACCTTTGAAATTATATTGTCAATACTTTTCTTATATAAAAGATATAGAATGCTTTTTTATATTATTTCTTTTAATTATCTTAGACAAAATAACACCCCTAATATCAAAAGATACATATCAGGGGTGTTTCAGTGTTTCAGTGTTTAGTTCTACTTTACAGGGCCGTTATCTACTACAGTCTTACCCGGATTTTTAGTAATTGTATTTTGCTTAACTGTTTGTTTTTGTATATGCTTCTCTGCTTCTTTTGTTATTTCCGTAAATGTATTCTTTCTGTTATTGCAGAAACGGAATACATCTCTTACTGCTTTAATTCTTCGACCGTCTTTGGTGTTAGGAGCAAAATATTTCTTTTGTCCTTCCTTGCGTGAAATATAATCCATACAGCATTTCATCACATTAGCATAACCGTCTCGCAGCTTCCTAACATTATTAACGTCAATTGTCTTGGGTGAATCACCCATAATTTTGTTGACCTTATAAAGAAGATCTATAGATTCCTGAACCTTCTTAAACTCTTCTGAGCCATTTCGTACACCTATCGTTGCCTGTTCGAGACTTTCTTTGAGATTGCCAATCAGTGAGGTATCTTGTCCTACTAAAAGATTATCCACTTTATTGTACATATTAAGAACATCATCTTCTTTTTTAGGCACATTATTTATTCTCTGACTTCCTAAACCTTTTTTTGCTTTAATCACCTGTGTAAATACATTTTCAGTACGATCTTTTATAAAATCTTCTGCTTTATGCTTTAAAAATTCTTCTTCTGTAAGAATAGGTATAGCTCCTTTATTAATTGCTTCCTTTAGATTTGTAAGTCTATAAAATACTCCTTCTACATGCTCTTTTTTTAATCCTCTAAGTTCAAGAACACTCTTAATCATAGACTTATCAAGAGATTGAATTTTCTTAACAAGTTTGTCTGATATACAGGTCATACCTTCAATACCGCTATTATAATTTCCACGGTCTGTATTTTCAGTTTCAACATATTTCGGAGCAAAACTCATATCATTATCTATTCCTGTTATTCCAACAAGCTTTGGATTTTGGGCATCAGATTTATCAAATCGATAGATAATATTCTTGTTATGTCTGTCAGTATTCATACAGATATAGTCCAGAACATTAAGATCTGACATCTGTTTAAGTGCAGGTGAATAATCCAACCAATTGTCCTTGCAATCCTTAAAGGTATTGTCAGATTTCAGATGAGCGTAATCTTCTCCTTCTGCATTAACCATGAAAGTTCCTTCGATTATTTCATTGCCATTTTTAAGCTTCATTTCTGTAGACTGTGCAATAACATCTCCTATGCCAAGCATATTAGCGATATCACTCATAGCCGTGTTACGAGTATCAATTGGTGAACTTGTTTTATCTACAATCATCATATAATTGCAATTCTTGGTTTGTACATCATTAAATACTTTCTTCATATTATTCAAGAATTCATTATATTTTACATCTCCCTTATTCTTATTTTCCAGCTCTGATAAGACTTTGTTTCTATCCTCAGCCTTTGTATCTATATTATTAAACATATTATACTCATACTGTATTTTCTCTTCTTTTAACCGATTAATATCATCTGTATATTCAGGATATATTCTATTAAGATTTTCTGCTGCTTTATCATAACCTGCCTTACCAATATAATCTCTGGAAGTGAAGAAACCTTTAACAATATTGCCGTCAGGGCCTGTAATTGTAAGAGCACGTCTCGTTGAAAGCATGTTACCTGTATTACGTGCTTCATGACCTGTTACATCTATAATTCTACCATTTGCATCTGAAAGCTTATCAAAAAGATTATCACCGGGTTTAGCACTATTAAGAGCCATATAGTCTCTTCTAAGGTTCTTTTGAATACTGTAAACCAAATCTGCCTTCTCTACAAAATCAGGTTGTCCTTCATGTTCTTCAAGAAAGCGTTCAGTTTCCTTTAATGCATTCTCATGACCGGTTTTAAGAGAAGCAATATTATCTTCAGTAAGTTTGGGATGACTTCCATCTTCTATAGGAGTAAGGAAATACTCCATCTGATAACGCAAATCTGAAAATGCAACAGCATATTTATCTCTGTTATCTTCAGGGATTTTTATCCCATCAAAAAAATCAAAAACCTTAACATTTGAAACATCAAGTGAATCAGGCTGAAGATCTGCAATTCTGTCAAGATTATCCAGATGCATACTGGCCATCAACTTTATTTTTGCAGCTACGTCCATACGTTTTAAAGCTGTTGTACTTGGCTTAGACTCTTTACTTTTCTTGTTCAGGTAGTTGTCAGTCAGTCTTAACAGATCACGGTATGTATTGCTTACTTGAATTAAAGCTTCTTTGCCAGATGTGTTGACCAGATTTTTTAGCTCTAAATCAAGCTCACTTAAACATGATTTCATAGCCTTAAACTCAGTAGAGCTTCTAACAGTCATAGGGTCTGCATTCTCAAGCACTTTAAGCATAGATGTAACATGAGCACTGTAAGGATTTGCAACGAATCCTTCTTTAATACTTTCATCATTATTAGCAGATGCCATTTTTAAACCTTTTGGAAGCTGGCGCTGCTCACTAAGTTTCTCTGCTGAAGGATGTATTGCTTTCTTAGCCGTATTTGAAACTGTAATAAGACGACCAAAGGGACTATTAATAGTTTTTCCTGCAAGATTCGTATTTTGAGGATTCTCTATTACTTCTTTTTTCTTATCTGAATCTTTACATGCAAGTTGAATAAGTTCTACTTTTGAGAAATCATCTATTACACGTAAATGTTTTTCTTCAAGTACACCAGGTTCCTTATCTTTATAATAATCAATATCTCGAACAATTCTATTTTTTACCTGATTCAGATGCTGAACTGCAACATCAATAGATTTATCATTAAGTCCTGTACCTCTAAGTGCAAGCTTTAAAGTATCATCTGTAAGATTCAATATTCTATTTGCAGTTTCTGAAGAAATCGCAGTTATATTGTCAAATGCTACAGAAGACATACCATAGCTTTGACTTTCTTTCTTATTAAAACTCGCGGGGAAACTCATATCATTGTCAATACCAACAATACCTGTAAGTTCACCTTTTTCATTTGTCTGATAGAATAGGTTTGCTGCATGACGATCCATATTGCCACAGATATAATCCAGAACTATAAGATCACTCATCTGCTTCTTAGGTTTAGTCTGATTTAACTGATCATATGTTATATTTGTCAAGGGATCATCTTCAGCAATATTGGTAATATCCTTACCGTCAGCTGTTTTCATAAATGTTCCGTTAATTTCTCTGCCATCAAGGATGATTTTCATAGGTTCAGAATGCGCTATAACATCCGGACAACCAATAAGATTAGCAACAATACTCATGGCAGAATTTCGTGAATCAGAACGATCCCCTTCTACACTGTCCAGATTTATCCAACGAATATAACTATCGTTGTATTTTGCATCGGTCATAGCTGCGTATTCACGATAATGCTTTATAAACAAATCATCCTTCATTAATTCTTCTATTTTTCTACCCTTTTCTTCTGAAGTTACATTATCTCCCCAAGGATAGTTATTGGTGATTGCATTTATTGCTTTATCTCTTATATTTTCTGTTATAGGATCACCAGGTTTACCATAACTCACAGATTGTACAACTACAACAGGTTCAAAGTTATCTCTTTCTTTAATGAATACCATACCATCTTCAGGGAACTTCTTAAGTATTTCCTCACGATCCCGTTCCTTTAATTCAGCATAATTCTGATAATAAGTCTCCTGAGTAAAGAATCCTGATATTTCTTCTCCTTTTTCATCTACATATGAAAAAGGAAGTCTGACACTCGTACCTGCTCCCGTTTTCTTTAGCTCCTGGTTGGTAAGGTCTACTGTCTTTGTACGCGACTCCGTAATAAGTTCAGGAAGAGATTTTTGAGAATTGACTGTATCCACCTTGGATAAAGTTTCTGTATCCTTGCGAAGGAAGTCATTTATATAATTAATAATCTCACATCTTGCAAGATCTGATTCTGTTTTACTGGGTAAATCAATGAAATTTTGGCCTTTTTTCATTACATCATTATAAGACGCCATAATTTCATTGAAATTATTAGTGTCAATTGTAGGATAAATTCCCTGCTCATTTTGTACAAACATACTATCAATTCTCTCGTTTAATCCATAAAGACCAACAAGGAAATCTGCATATTTCTCCTCTGATGCATTGTTATCTGATACAGTCGCCATTAACAAATTCATAGATTCCTTTATTTTCTTTCTCAGTTCAAGTTCATTAGCCATATGAATTCTCCTTTTACATAAATAAACTCAGAAAGATTTTATATGATCAGATGTCACAAAAGCGTCACACATATATATTTCAAGCTATAAAAAAAGAGGTATCGACTATTCATCGATACCTCTTAACTATTAAATTAATCAGCACTTGCCGTTATCAAAAGCTTCCTGAACAGCAACAGCGATAGATACTGTAGCACCAACCATAGGGTTGTTACCCATACCGATAAGACCCATCATCTCAACGTGAGCGGGAACTGATGAAGAACCGGCGAACTGAGCGTCTGAATGCATACGGCCCATAGTATCTGTCATACCGTAAGAAGCAGGACCTGCAGCCATGTTATCAGGATGAAGTGTACGTCCTGTGCCGCCGCCTGATGCTACTGAGAAGTACTTCTTGCCCTTCTCAACACATTCCTTCTTGTAGGTACCTGCAACGGGATGCTGGAATCTGGTAGGGTTAGTTGAGTTACCGGTAATAGAAACGTCAACGCCTTCCTTCCACATAATAGCAACGCCCTCGGTTACATCATCTGCACCGTAGCAGTTAACCTTAGCACGAAGACCTGTTGAATATGACTTACGATAAACTTCCTTAACCTCGCCGGTGAAGTAATCCATCTGAGTCTCAACATATGTGAAACCATTGATACGTGAAATAATCTGAGCTGCATCCTTGCCAAGACCGTTAAGGATAACTCTAAGGGGCTTCTGGCGAACACGGTTAGCCTTCTCAGCGATACCGATAGCGCCCTCTGCTGCTGCGAAGCTCTCATGACCTGCTAAGAAGCAGAAGCAGTCTGTCTCCTCTTCAAGGAGCATCTTGCCAAGGTTACCATGGCCAAGACCAACCTTACGCTGCTCAGCTACTGAACCGGGTACACAGAAAGCCTGAAGGCCTTCACCGATTGCTGCTGCAGCATCAGCTGCACGACGAGCGCCCTTCTTGATTGCGATTGCTGCACCTACGGTGTATGCCCAGCAAGCGTTCTCGAAGCAGATAGGCTGAATCTTCTTAACCATTGCGTATACATCAAGACCTGCATTCTTGCAGATTGTTTCGCATTCCTCTACTGAGGAGATGCCATAGCTCTTAATAACAGAATTGATCTTGTCAATTCTTCTCTCATATGACTCAAATAATGCCATTGTATTCTCCTCCTATAATCATTCTTTACGAGGGTCGATGATTCTCTTAGCATCATCAACACGACCGTACTGACCCTTAGCCTTCTCCCAAGCAGTATTGGGATCATCGCCCTTCTTAATGAAGTCGGTCATCTTGCCAAGGTTAACGAACTGGTATCCGATAATCTCATCGTTCTCGTCAAGAGCGATACCTGTTACATAGCCTTCTGCCATCTCAAGGTAACGAGGTCCCTTAGCCAGTGTACCATACATAGTACCGATCTGGCTTCTAAGTCCCTTACCAAGGTCCTCAAGACCAGCACCAACAGCAAGTCCGTTCTCGGAGAATGCTGACTGTGAACGTCCATAAATAATCTGAAGAGCAAGCTCTCTCATAGCTGTATTGATAGCATCGCAAACAAGGTCGCTGTTCATAGCCTCAAGGACAGTCTTGCCGGGAAGAATTTCAGCTGCCATAGCTGCTGAATGGGTCATTCCTGAGCAACCAAGGGTCTCAACGAGAGCCTCCTGGATGATACCTTCCTTGATGTTAAGGCTTAACTTGCAGGCACCCTGCTGAGGTGCACACCAGCCTACACCGTGTGTAAAGCCGTTGATTTCTTCAACTCGCTTAACCTTGGTCCACTTGCCTTCCTGGGGGATAGGAGCCGGATCATGCTTTGCACCCTTAGCTACGGGGCACATCATTTCTACTTCTTTCGTATAAATCATGTTGTAGAACTCCTTTCATAGTTTTGTTTTATCCATGAATACGGGAACGAGGATTCCCGCACATACGAACTAATTGTCTCACAGATTCCCCTTTTTGTAAAGAGGAACGTTGATGTTAAAGGCTTCTCGGAGTTTCAATATTACTGCTTTTCAACTATAACTCCGCCTGTCTTATAAATAGAATTTGCAGGAACAAAACCGCGCACACAGCTTAAAGGGTAAATATTGCTTAAGCGTCCCACAACAGTACCGGGATTAAGCACACTGTTACAGCCCACCTCTACATTGTCGCCAAGCATTGCACCGAACTTTCTGAGACCTGTCTCTATCTTCTGTCCGTTAAATGCAATAGTTACATTCTTCTTATCCTGCTTAACATTGGAGGTTACGGCACCTGCACCCATATGTGATTTGTAGCCTAAAACTGAATCACCTACGTAATTGTAATGAGGCACCTGTACCTTGTTGAACAGAACAACATTCTTAAGCTCTGTAGAATTACCTACAACGCAGCCCTCGCCAACAATGGCTTTGCCACGGATAAACGCGCACTGACGGATTTCAGCATCCTTACAGATAATGCAGGGTCCTGTTATTGATACGGTCGGCCAAAGCTTAGCTGACTTATGAATCCAGATATCTTCTCCGCGCTTCTCATATTCTTCGCTATCCAGTGTAGGACCGAGCTTCTTAATAAAATCACCTATATCAGCCAGTACCTCCCAAGGATAGGTCTTACCTTCAAATAACGAGGCTGCTATAGTCTCATTTAAATCGTACATATTACTTATTTTCATCTGTTCCATAAGAACACCCCCAAATTTTGAAATTAGTTTTGCAAAGCTTAAGAAAGTGCCTTTATAGCTTCTCCGACTTTGTTGTATAACTTCTCTGCATCTTCCATGCTGCTTCCCTTAATTCCGTAATAGAACTTAATCTTAGGCTCTGTTCCTGAAGGACGAACGCAGCACCACATATTGTCTTCAAGTACATAGTACAGTACGTTTGAAGTAGGAAGATCTGTAGCAAAGCTTCTGTTTTCAGCATAATTAACAACAGTATGCTCTCTGTAATCGCGAGCCTCAATAACCTTGATACCTGCAAGCTCCTTAAGAGGATTCTTGCGGAGATTGTCAAGTATTGCAGCAATCTTCTCTGCGCCGTCAGCACCCTTCATGGTTACAGAAACTGCACCCTCACGATAGTAGCCGTACTCATCATACATCTCAAGCATTCTGTCCCATAAGGTCTTACCCTGCAGCTTATTGTAAGCAGCTGCTTCACAAAGTCCCATAACTGCTGCACAGGCGTCCTTATCTCTTGCATGAGTGCCGATAAGGCATCCGTATGACTCCTCATATCCAAACAGATAGGTATTATTCTTTTTGCCTTCCTCAAACAGCTTTATCTGCTCACCGATATATTTAAAGCCGGTAAGTGTTTCGATAAGCTCACAGTCAAATTTGTCAGTAACCGCATCACACATATTAGAAGTAACGATAGTCTTGACAACTGCTCCGTTCTTTGGAAGAAGTCCAAGCTCCTTACGTGTGCTTAACTGATAATCACAAAGAAGTGTGCCGCTCATGTTGCCGGTGAAGGCCATATATCTGCCGGTCTTTGTATCCTTCGCATAAACGCCGAGTCTGTCAGCGTCAGGGTCCGTTGCAAGAATAATGTCCGCATCAACCTTCTTGGCAAGCTTAAGAGCCAGCTCGAATACTGCAGGATCCTCAGGATTAGGATAGCTTACGGTACTGAAGTTGCCGTCAGGCAGCTCCTGCTCAGGAACAACATAAACCTTTTTGAAACCAAGTGATTCAAGCACACGTCTTACGGGAAGATTGCCTGTACCGTGAAGTGGTGTATATACGATGGAAATATCTTCCGCAGCCTTTTTAATGGCATCGGGACGAAGCACAAGCTTCATGAGCTCACTGTTATATGCGTTATCAATATCTTCGCCTATTACATTATAAAGTCCTGCTTTAGTTGCAGCATCAAGACTCATTGTCTTACACTTTGCAAAATCAGTTATTGAGTTAACCTTACCGATAATACTTGTGTCATGAGGAGGTGTAATCTGCGCGCCATCCTCCCAGTATACCTTATAGCCGTTATACTCAGGCGGATTATGGCTTGCTGTAACAACGATTCCTGCTATGCAGCCGATCTTTCTGAGAGCAAAACTAAGCTCAGGAGTAGGTCTTAAAGTATCAAATCTATATGTTTTAATTCCGTTGGCATTAAGTGTGAGTGCAGCTTCTCTTGAGAACTCTATTGACATATTTCTTGAGTCAAAAGCAATTGCGACACCCTTATCAGCTCCACCCTGTTCAAGAATATAATCAGCAAGACCCTGTGAAGCGCGTCTTACGGTATATATGTTCATTCTGTTGATTCCGGCGCCGATAACACCTCTAAGTCCACCTGTACCGAATTCAAGATTCTTATAAAATCTGTCCTTGATTTCTTCTTCATTGCCGCTTATGGCTTTAAGCTCTGCCTTAGTTTCAGCATCAAAACAATCTTCACTTAACCATTTTTCATACTCTTTCTTATAATCCATAAATGCCTCCATCTTAGCGTCTTTTTGTGCGCTTAAATACTTTCCACGGGAAATAATACATCAAATTACACATATTCACAACATAAAAGTTTGCAAAGTGCGTAAATATTTATTGCTTTTGCGTAAAAATGTGTTCACGAACTCTTGCATTTACCATATTTCTTTGATAAAATACAAATATATATGATGAAATCTTTATGAAAGGAGGCGTGCTGTGGATTCCAAGATCAAAGAAGTAGCTAAGGTTATCATAAGTGACGACCGCATGGAAGCACGCCTTTATCTTTCATCTTCGCCTGATTCTTCAGGCTTCCCCCGTACCGATCTGTTCACGCTCCCTAACATTAAGGAATTAATTGCAGAGTCCGGAGTTAAGGCTGGAATTGATAAGCCTCTTCTTCAGGCTGTCATTACCGAGCGTATGTATGACCGATACATAATATTTGCGAAGGGCAATCCTGCAGTTAACGGCGAAGACGGTCATTTCACCTTCCATTTCAAGACACAGCTTGATAATAAGCCTAAGCTTATGCCTGACGGCTCTGTTGATTATCACAATATTGAAATCTATGAGCAGGTCACACAGGGTCAGGAGATTGCAACCTATACACCTTCTACCGTAGGCCATTACGGTTATGATGTATTCGGACAGATGATACCTACAACTGCAGGCAAGGACCTGCAGCCTCTTAAGGGCGAAGGCTTCACTATCTCTGAGGACAACAATCATTATTATGCTGACTGTAACGGCAAGGTCGAGCTTAATCACGAACAGCTCATTGTAAGCAATGTGCTGGATATCAAGGGTGATGTCGATCTTACCACAGGTGATATCGAATTTAACGGTGATGTAATTATACACGGAAGTGTTCTTACCGGTTCTACAATAAATGTAGTCGGCAATCTCACAATCTTAGGCAATGTCGAGAGCGCACATATCATGGCCGGAGGCGATATCGAGCTCAAGTCCGGTATGCAGGGCGGCGGCAAGGGAATGGTTGAATGTGGCGGTGATGTCTGGGGTAAGTTCTTCGAACAGACAGTACTCAAAGTTAAAAAGGATCTGCATGCCAACTCTCTTCTGAACTGCAATACTTTATGCGAAGGTGATATTTATATTTCCGGCAAGCACGGCATTATTGTAGGCGGCAACACAACCTGCCAGGGCAATATTGAAGCAACTGTTATCGGCAATATGGCCGAAGTTAAAACATATATAGCTGCAGGAGTTAACAACTCTTCTCTTGAGGAGCTCAATGAGCTCGAGGGCAAGATTAAGGATATCAATGAATCTCTCGATAAGCATACACAGATTATGGATAAGCTTAAGGCCATTGAGAACCCTACAGAGCAGGAGAAATACGATACAATGGTAGCTCAGGTAGAATCTTCAATGAAGGAGCTTAATATACAGCTTACAGGTCTTAAGGCCGAGCTCGATCAGAAGCTGTTCCTTATCTCCTCTTACTCACATTCGAAGATTACCGTACACAAATACCTTTATCCGCAGGTTAGTATTCTTCTGAACGGTCTTCATTACGCTTGCAAGGATACCTATACCAATGTAGTTGTCAAGGATGTCGGCGGAGAAGTTCAGGTAATGTTTGAAATCAGCTGATTACAAGTTATAAAAAAAGAACCGGTTCTTACCGGTTCTTTAATTTTTTGTTTAAGCGTTATCCTTATCCTCAGTAACTGCAATATAAAGTCTTATATATTCCTGGTCGTTAACAAGTACCGGGATTGATATTGCAGGCACATCTGTCTGAATCTTTAATTTCTTACCGTGCATTGAAAGAGGCGGTGTAATATCGAAAATAATACCCATTGTAGAGAACAGTGTAGAGGTATTACCTAAAATCATGTTACCCAGTTCCTGGAGTGCCGAGCACGCCATCGGGTCAAGTGATGTAACAGGTGCACCCATCATCATGGTACTTGCTATCTGCATTGCTTCAGCATCCTGTAATCCAAAGAATACCTGTCCCTTCATGGCGCCTGTTACGCCGACCTGAATAAGGAATATCGTCTCATCAAATTCCAGATCTCTTATTGCAGGCTTACCTACCTTGCCACCTGCGATACCTAATAATTCGAAAATAGTGATTGTTGCTTTAAGAAAAGGATTAATGTACTTAATGTCTAATGTGTCTGCCATTCTAGTCTCCTAAGCTGAAATCATAAAAAGCAAATTTCATATTTGATATTCACGTTTAATAATACTCTATCATAAAATTAGAAAATTAGCAAGTACAAAAGGTAAAAAAGTGTAATACAAAGTCCTATACAAATTAGCATCAAACCATAGGAAATACCTGAGGTAACGATTTTAGCATCACTTTCTGCATTCTCATAGCTCTGCCTGTATTTTGAAACTCTTTTAACTGCATTAGGATTAATCTCTTTAAATACTGTATGCTGCAGCATATCGATAAATCCGGCAAAAGAATTGCCAAGTATAATACCAAGCTTAGTTACTATAAACATTATTCCGCGCCATGAAGCTTTTACTATATATCCAAGAGCCAAAGCAAGCTTTGATGATATATACATTATTCCCTTCCAGATGCTCTTAACTAAAGTTGTGGCAATAAATCTTCCTACAGTTCTGAATATGAACGGGAAGAATCTGCACAAAAGAGGTCTGTAAACAAGCTCTTCAAGGTCAAGCCAAGCCGGCCAGCGGTTAACATATACTCTTCCGCACTCTTTATCCTTAACAGTAAGGAATCTTCTAATTAACAGGAAAAATACCGTACCGATTGCGAGTGAAATCATTGAACCCTTAAGATTCTCAAGCGAGAATATCTTAAGCTCTTCAAGCTTCTCAATATGCTCTGTACCAAATGCAAACGTATTGAAATGAGTCATGCCGCAGCCTATTACATTAATAAAGAACTTCGCTCCGACACCGAACACGAGAATTATTAAAGCAGGTATTGCAACTGATACATAGCTTAAAGGTTTTATTCTCTTATCATTATCAGTAAGCGAAAGCTTAGTTGAAGGCTCATCTACAAATATTGCATGGAACAGCTTCATCATATATGAGAAGGTCATTCCGCCGCTTATTAAGAACAGAATTTCAATTACCTTGAACAGAACAGGCATATTGCCAAATTCGATGAATTCCACAATGCCTTCATGTATAAGAGTTTTTGAAACATATCCGCTAAGCAGTGGTACGCCTGATATTCCAAGTGCTCCTATTGCAAATATAACCTTAAGAAGAGGCATATTTCTGCCGTAGCCTCTAAGCAGATTAAGGTCAAGTACATGGCATTTCATGTAGATGGCACCTGCGCATAAGAACAGCGTAAGCTTAAACATCGAATGATTCACCATATAAAGCAATGCACCCGAAAGAGCCAGCGTACACTCCTCTTCTCCAAGCAACGGGACAAGTCCTACGCCCACAAGTATAAAGCCTATCTGTGATACTGAAGAGCAGGCCAAAGTCCTCTTTAGGTCAATAGAGAATACGGCAAGTATTGCTCCTATAAGCATGGTTGCAACGCCTAAAAATACTATGCACAGACCAAACCCCGGAACATCCTTAAATACTTCCAGTGAAAGAATCAGTATTCCAAATATTCCGCTCTTGGTCAGAACACCTGAGAGCAGTGCCGAAGAAGGCGCAGGTGCAACCGGATGAGCCTTGGGCAGCCATATATGTAACGGGAACATACCTGCTTTGGCTCCAAAACCAAAAAGAATAAGAGCGCCTGCGATATTTATATCTCTTACAGCCTTAAAATCTCCTGCAATTCTTATACTGTTACATGCTTCCTTAATCTTTGAATAATCCAATGTGCCTGCCCTGTTATAGAGCATCATAATGCCCATTAACATTACAAGACCGCCGATTACGGCAACAGCAAGATAGGTCTCGGCTGCCCTCATGGACTCCTTCTTCTCAGTATGTGCTACATAAACGTATGAGGACAGAGACATAATCTCGAAGAAGGTGAAGGTTGTTATGAAATCAGCTGAAACAAATACTCCAACCGTTGCTGCAAAGGTGAAGAAGCTGAACACATAGTATCTGGACAGATTATGTGAATCGTGGAAATACTCTGCAGTCAGCATACCGCTGCAAAGCCACATAATGCATGTAACAAAGGCATAAACGATTCTGAAGCCGTCAAGTTTAAGATTAAGTCCAAAACCCTCAACTGCTTTAATGCAAAGTTCTCTTGCAGGTATCGCAAAAATTGCAAGACACAGAATGAACAATTCCGCAAAAGCAGTAATTAAGGCCGCACTATCTAAAGCTCTTTTTGAAGAAGCACATTTTATGTCAATAAGCTTGACTGCAAGTGCTCCCAAAAAGGGCAACAGAACAAGTGCAAGAATCAAAAAGTTACCGGTCATTTATATATCTCCAATCAAAACATTAGATTCTAAATGTGTTTTATTCAGGCAATGCCTGCAATGCTGTTAATAACTCCTACAATAGGCTCCCAGAGAATACCAAGCAGGATTACGCATATTGATGAGAATACAATCGGCGTCATCATCTTCCATCCGGGATCATGACAAAGCTCATACCCCTCACATACTTCGCCCTTCTTAGGGAAATAACCTCTTAAAATGACAGCAAACAGATAAACTGCCGTAAGAAGCGCTGAGATAATAATTGCAAAAGCTCCTATATATGCGAATACTCCGCCTGCGTCAATAGATGCAGTAAGCAGCTTGAACTTACTTACAAATCCAAGGAACTGTGGAACTCCTATAAGTGACATGGCAGTAATTGTGAAGCAGATAAATATCTTCTTCATCTTTTTGCCTAAGCCTTCAATCTCATATATGTAACATTTACCTGTAACATGCATTATCGAGCCGACACAGAAGAATAGTCCTATTTTGGTTACGGCGTGAGCAATAAGATGCGAAAGCGAGCCGACCATACCCATGGGACTCATAAGCAGCGCACCGAATATTACATAGCTTAAGTTACTGATAGTTGAATAAGCCATTCTTCTCTTAAGGTGAGGCTCCTTAACTGACATTGTTGAGCCGTACAGAATGGTCCCCGCAGCAAGAAGTATGCAGACATACTGAGCCCAGGTACCGCGAAGGTAGTCCGCTCCGAAGATATAATAAATCAGTCTTATAATGGCAAATGCGCCCGCCTTAACGACAGCAACTGCATGAAGAAGTGCTGTTACAGGCATAGGAGCCACAGCTGCCTTTATAAGCCATTTGCCAAAGGGCATCATTGCAGCCTTAACAGAGAAACCGCAGAACATCATAAAGAACACAATAGTCATGATGGTCTTCGAATATTCACCTGTCATGGCATTGCCGCCGAGTTTGAATATAATGCTGTCCGACTGCTGCATTACAATTATGATTCCTACAAAGGCAAATGCTGCTCCGCCAAGCATGTAAGTAAGATATGATTTGCCGGCGTTAAGAGCATCCTCAGACATCTCGTGCATAACTAACGGGAAGGTCACAAGAGTCAGTATCTCATAGAAAATATAAAGTGACAGTATATCCTTGGCAAAAGCAATTCCAAGTGTAGCGCCCAGAGTCATCATAAAGAAGCCGAAGAACTTACCCTGTCTCTCTTCGTCTTCCATGTATTCGCCGCTGTACAAAAGACTGAACGGCCATAATATCGAAACTAAAACTGCAAAAAGCTTGCCAAGTTCGTCCATTCTAAACGATATACTGACATCGTCCAAAATTCTCAGAAGCGTGAAATCACAGTCTGTTCCGCCACTCACGAGAATAATTACAATCGCAAGGTTAATGATTGAGAGAATAAAGGATATTACATTTCTCTTCCTGCGGCTAAGCTGCGGTCTTAGAATGAATATGAAGCCCAGAAGTATCGGCAAAAATACCGGGGCTATAATTAATACAGAAGGCATATCAATTCTCCTAAGTAATTATTACAGTCCTATTTCAGCTATAATCGTTGCAATTCCATTCTCAATAAATCCGGGGAATACACCGAGAATAAGAGTTAATGCTCCAAGAATAATAATCGGTACAAGCATTACAGCCTTAGGCTCACATTTAGTCACATCTCCGGCAAAATCCTTACCGGGGAAGAAGCCGTCAATTGTAATCGGAAGAAGGTAGCCTGCAGTGAGCAGTGCGCTTACGAGAAGAATTGCAGGTCCTACATAACCGTACGCTCCCGTTCCCGATTCCAAAGCACCAAGACATAAGAACCATTTGCTGACGAAGCCTGTAAATGGAGGAATACCGATAAGTGCCAGAGAAGCAAGTGTGAATGACCATATGGTTATAGGCATACGCTTGCCAATGCCCTTAAGCCCTTCAACTACGGTAATTCCGGTCTGATGTATTATTGCACCTGCAACCATGAACAGATCATCCTTAATAATTGAGTGGAATATTACATGCAGGCATGCTCCTAAAAAGCCAACGGGATGAAGCGTTGACAGACCGAACAGCACATATGAGACCTGACTTACTGAAGAATATGCAAGTCTCTTTTTAAGTCCTTTCTCAAGATAAGCCATCATGGAGCCCAGGAATACCGTAACGAGCGTAAGAATGATCCATGTATACTGAACCCAGCTTCCGCGTATAAAATCAGCGCCTACGCTGTAGAATACGAGTCTTATAATGGCGATAACACCTGATTTAGTGATGACACCTGAGAGCACTGCAGATGCCGGTGCAGGAGCAACAGGGTGTGCAGTGGGCAGCCAGTCATGTAACGGGAACAGACCCGCCTTACAACCAAAGCCTATAATTGCAAGAAGCACAAATACTCTTACAAGATTCTCGTTGCCGGCAATTTTAGCAGCGTCAATAATTCCTCCGCCAACAAACTGATATGAACCTGCATACTGATAAATCATGAAAATAGAAATCAGAGATAAGAAGGCACCTGCAATTGAATAGTACAGATACTTCTTGGCAGCAGCTATCGCCTCTAAAGTAAGCTCATGTAATACCAGCGGGAAGGATAACAGCGTCATAAGCTCATAGAACAGGTACATTGTAAGAAGGTTCGATGCCATATAGATGCCGTTAAGCACAGCATAAACCATCAGATAGAAACCAAAGAATCGGTTCTTATCTTCCTCATGCTCCATATAGCCTATTGCATAGATGCCAACACAGGTGAACATAAAGCCCATTAGTGTCACGAACAGGCAGGACAGATTATCGACTGACATGGACAGAGAAACATTTTCTGATATTTTCCAGAGCGTTACGCTTCCCTTAGTCACATAGATATTCACATATGAAAGCACCGTGCTGATTACAAGGGCACTGACAACAAAAGAATTGCGTGCCTTATCGTCCTTCAGCTTCTTAATCAGTAGCAGCGCTACTCCCGCAAACAGCGGGAATAAAATCGTTAAAAGAATCACTATTTCGCTCATATACATCCTCCGTCAGTCAAATACCGATAATCCGGCAGTTATTATATTGATAATGTTCTGCGAGAAAATACCGAGAACAAAGTTAATCACGCTCAGCGCAGTTATTGCGAAGAAATATTCAAACTTAAAAGCTCTCTCACTCGTAGCACCTGTGAAATACGGCAGTTCACTGCTCTCTGCCTTCTTGTGTTCAGAATACAGCACAACAACTGCCTTCAGGAAATAAACACAGTTAAGCAGCGTACTTACAGCGAGCGCAATAAGCGTTACGAACATCTTACTTTCGACTTCGGCGCCTGCAGAGGCGAACCTTACTTTAGAAATAAAGCCTGAAAGAAGCGGGAAGCCTACCATTGAGAAAGCACCGATGCTAAATGCAAGTGCCGAGTACTTATATTTGTGACCCAAACCATACAGGTTCTTAATCTTCTTGGCATGTGAGCCCTCCGTGAATTCCGCAGAGGATATAAACAGCAATGACTTGGTGCATCCATGTGAAAGTATATGATAAATTGCAGCCACAAAACCAAGCGTCGTACCAAGTCCCATGCCCATATAGATATATCCTATCTGAGCTACCGAAGAGTACGCTATCATTCTTCGTATGTTGTCTTCCTTTATGGCCAGAATTGATCCCATCAGCATCGCAATAATTCCGAATACAAACAGGATATTAAGCACTTTAGATTCACGCACGAATTCTATGCCTATAACTCTGTAATATATCTTTATTAACAGGAAAATATAGCCCTTGGATACCACCGAGCTTAGAAGCGCGCTCGATGCAACATTTGAGTTGCCGTAAGCATCCGGAATCCATACATGGAACGGATACAGACCTGATTTAATTGCAAGACCGACAGTCATCAGCCCCAGAATAACCGTAAGTGTAACAGAGTATTCATTAGACTGTGTAAGCTTAGCTACAGTCTCCTGAATAGGGCTCATCAGCAGATGTCCCGTGACAGTATACAAAAGTGTGACACCGATAAGGAACAGTCCTGAACCTACCAGCGAAACAACCATGTAGCGGACAGCCGTTACGATTGATTTACCAATCTGTCTTATCATAATAAGACCGCAGCCTGCTATCGTATTGATTTCGATGAAAACATACGCCGTGAACAGATCGTTTGTATATATCATCGCAAGAATAGAGGCTACCATAAGATCTGCGATTATAAAGTACAGATTCTGCTTCTCTGCTTCTATGTCCTTTAATATGGCCTGCATACCGCCAAGCAGCGAAAGCAGTGCAACCGTCGTAATGAAGACTGCCATAAGCGCTTCAAGCTCGCCTGCGCGTATTTCATTGCCCCACGGTGCAGGGAAATGTCCCATTAGGAACACAAAGCTCTCACCGCTCTCATGAAGCCTGTACAAAAGCACAGACGACATAATGTCTACGGCCGCAAGACCGAATAATGTTACCCTTCTGGCTGCCTTGCCCTTAAGGACAGAGCTTAATATGGCCGAGAACATACAGACCATTATTGAGAAGAAGGGGAAATTCCTGATAATATCCATAGCTACATCCTTTATTCTGTTTCTTTTCTCATCTGCATTAATACTTTGTCCAGATCAAGTGTATGATACTCTCTGTACATTCTGATTGTCATTGAAAGCATAAGCGCTGTAACACTTACTGAAACAACGATACCGGTAAGCACAAGTCCGCTTGGGATAGGATTAATATAAGCGGCTGCATCTGTGACGCCATCCGTCATAATAGGCGCTGCAAGACCCTCTATATAGCCCTGCGACGCAAGCAGCAGGTATATAGCTGTATCCATTATGTTCAGGCCGATTATCTTTTTGAGCATGTTCTGCTGAAAAAGCAGGTTACAGAAGCCTATAACAAACAGAACTGCTGCGCAGACATCATTCATGTGTGTAAATATAAGTTCAAGCATCAGATTCTACCTCGTCTAACTAGCGCATAGAAGGAATACATTGTACAAGCAACAACCATTCCTACGCAGATGTTAAGTATCAGTATCAGTCCGGAGCTGAGAATTGCTCCCGGAGTACCAAGCGGAATATGCGATTCAAGTCCGTTAGCTCCCGTGAAGAAGGAATAACTCTTGGCAAGACAGTAAACCATCAGTGCTCCAAAGGTTATCCACTTTATTACCTTGGCATTCATAAATTTCTCTGTCTTCTCAAAGCCAAAGGCATTCAGATATAAAATAAAGCCTGCACCTAAAATTGCGCCGCCCGAGAAACCGCCGCCGGGCGATAGGTGTCCGTTAAGTACGACGTATATTCCAAATACAAGAATAATAGGAATAATTATTGCTGAACCCATCTGAAGGATTGTATCGTTCTTTGGCTCATAGAATACATCCTTCTCTTCTATTTCAGGAATACCGTTGCCGTTATAATCCTCTTCCTTGCGTCTTCTTGCATCCAGTCTTAACATTACCGTTACACAGATTGTTGCAACAAAAAGTACGTTAGACTCACCAAAGGTATCAAACGCTCTATAGTCTAAGATCATTCCGGCTACAAAATTAACTGCTCCGGTCTCTTCAACTCCAGATTCTATATAACGTCTTGCGACTTCATTATTATCGGGATTATTAATATCTCCCATCTTGGGAAGGCTCAGAACCGTCATTAAAAGTGCAGCAAACAGAAGCAGCACCATAATTACGGATATAACTCTGTAGCCTATATTAAAGCTCTTAAGAGCTCTTTCAGAGACAAATCTCTTTCTGCTTTTACCTGCCATAACTACCTCTTCTCATTCTTTATCTCAAATACTGTATCTATCTGATTGATACGCTTCATGGTTGCATAGAACAGAATGCTGGTTACGCCTGCTCCTACAGCGGCCTCTGTAATTGCAAGGTCGGGGGATTCCATAATAATCCAGATAACAGCCATAATAAGGCTGTATGCAGAGAAAATAATAATCGCAGAAAGATTACTCTTGGTGAAGCTGACTGCGATCGCACAGAATATCAGAAAAGCAAGTAGAACCATCATTAAAATATCCATAATTCACCTCAAAAAAAACACTCATCATTTTATTATAATACTATTTTACAAAAATAAATCAATTGATATAATGAATATACTTATTGGGAATCGGAGGACTAAATTAATGAATATTCCTGAGAAACTGAGCGCTCTTCGCGCACTTATGTCAGAGAATAACATAAGCTTTTATCTTATTC
>X415_White_Rhinoceros__coassemble_115_pt1 | contig 23062 bp, 19 predicted proteins | sample X415_White_Rhinoceros__metabat2_high_PE_001 | metagenome-assembled genome bin X415_White_Rhinoceros | reverse complement strand
GATTCAATAGCCTTGCACACTTCGAGGCGTTCCTTGTCAAATGCCTCTTCCTCCTCATCGTTTGCGAACTTAATTGCCGCGTAGCTGTCGCTCGATGCGAGAAGTGTATTGAACTTAGTATAGTCCTCAGCAATGGTAACCTTATAATCATATCCCCTGCGCTTCATGATGTCCTGCAGGTAGTTTCTGATATCAAGATTGTCTTCCTTCTCTCTTCCGATAACGCCCAAAATTTTGTCGCCGGTAATAACGATAAAATCAAGATTCATTGCGCGCTTCTCTGAGGTCAGGATAACATCCGCATATATAATGCTGCCTTCCTTGGCCTTGGCCTCGACTTCTCTCATCTTGTCCTCGCTCACTGACTTGAACGGGAACAGCATGACATAGGTCGTCACAAATCTCGCCATGGGAATAACAAGCAGACAGGCAATAATCGTGAAAATATTGCCCTTCTCCCATTTGTTAAGTGCCAGTCCCAGCACAAAAATCGCAACCGCAGCTGCAAAAATCAGAACTGCAGTGAGCAGCTCAATACGTTTCTTTGAGGCAATATATCCTACCTCGCCCTTAGCTTTAATATCCTTCATTATTTATCCTCCATGCCGCAGGCTGATTTCAGCTGCGCCACCTCTTCCTCTGTAAGTCTCCTGTACTCGCCGCACTTTAGCGACTCATCAAGTTCAAGCCCCGCGAACGCCACGCGCTTAAGGTATGTTACCTCACAGCCCACCTTGGCGAGCAGTCTCTTGACCTCGTGAAACCTGCCCTCAGTCACCGTGACAAGACATTCGCTTCTGCCCTGCTTATCATCGACACTTAATATCTCAAGCTTCGCCGGCTTCGAAGTGAAATCCTTAAACTCAAAGCCTAATGCGAACTGCTCTATGTGCTCATTCTTTAGTATTCCGTCTGCCTTCGCGTAATAGGTCTTTGGCACGCTTCTCTTAGGTGATAAAAGATAATGGCTCAGTTCGCCGTCATCAGACACCAAAAGCAGCCCCTCCGTATCCTTATCAAGTCTTCCGACCGTGAACAGATTTTTGTTGTTCTCCGCCTTAAACAGTTCAATTACCGTAGCGTCTTCAGCGTCCTCATTGGCACTTACGATTCCCGCAGGCTTATTGAGCATAAAGTAGGCCTTCTCATTCGCCGCCTTTAAGCAGAACTGTCCGCTTCGTCCGTCAATCGTAACGACATCAGAATCTGCCACATGGAAGCCCGCGTCCTTGACAACCGTGCCGTCTATGCGCACCTTACCCTTCTTAATGAGCTCCTTAACCTCACTTCTTGCACCTGCCTTGCAGTCGGCAAGCATTTTATCAAGTCTCATCATTGCATTCTCCAGCCGGGTAAATACTTATTCTTGAACCTGCCCTGTGCTACCTTGCCCCATCCCAATGGATAGCCGCTCACACATACCAGGCAGTATCCGTCCTTAACACTTTCAGGAACCTCAATTGTCTCGCATTTTAAATATCTCGTAACATCGTCAGAATCTGCGGGAAGATCAAGTACATTGCCGTACTCGCTCATGTGGAGTGAAGATGCAAGTGCCTGTGCAGGCTCAAATCTGCCCTTCTTCATCTCGCCGAGCAGCAGCCCCGACCTCATGATTCTAAGTCCCTTAAGAGAGGGAACATCCTTAGGCATAAGGTACAGGCGGTCCTCTCTGACCTCTATGTCTGAAGCGTCGATTTCAAAGCCAACCTGCTCCAAGAAATCGAAGGCTTCGCCCGAAAGAGCCTTATATCTCTTCCTTACGCTCTCATCATATCTGTTAACAAAGGCTTCTGCACCGGTCTTAGCCGCGCTACCGTCAATGCCTGTATAACTCCCCTCAGGGCCGTCCTTATGAAGCAATGCTACAAAATGTCCCTCGCCCTTAATTCTGTGAGGATAAAGCCTTAAAGCGCCGTCAATCTCCTCCGCTCCGTCCACGTATCTGTGGTCGGCATGCTTAAAGCCGGCATAGCGCGCATCACTTAGATCAGCAGTCTCAAGCACATGCATGTCGGGGTAATTGTCCATTATCCACTTAAGTGTGCCCTCGTCCTCGTCAATAGAGAATGTACATGTAGAATAAATCATGTATCCGCCGGGCTTAAGCATCTTAATCGCGCTGGGAAGTATCTCGCGCTGTAGTTTAGCGTAATAGCCGGTGCCGTACTGCTCCCAGTTCTTGACAATGGCGTGGGACTTTCTGAACATTCCCTCACCTGAGCAGGGCGAATCAACCAGAATCTTATCAAAATAACCCTCGAAGGCATTCTCAAGCTTGGCAGGTGCCTCACTTATTACGATTGCATTCCTTATTCCGAAGAGCTCAACGTTCTTAAGAAGTGCCTTGGCACGGGAATTGCTTATATCGTTGCACACAAGGACTCCCTTGCCCTTAAGCTTCGCACCGAGCTCAGTGGTCTTGCCTCCGGGCGCTGCGCACAGGTCTAAGACCTTGTCTCCGGGAACTACGGGAAGAAGTGACGCAGGCGTCATGGCCGAGGGCTCCTGGATATAATACATACCCGCATAATAGTAGGGATGCTTGGATGCCTGGTCGTTCTCGCTGTAGTAGAAACCGTTCTTAATCCACGGAACAGGGCTTATGGGCACGGGTGCAATTCTCTCAAATTCTTCGGGAGAAAGCTTAAGAGTATTGACTCTCAGGCCCGCATTGTGCTTCTCGTTATAACAGTCTAAGAAGCTGTCAAGCTCTTCGCCCAACAGCTCCTTCATCTTCTCAATAAAGCTTTCAGGAATAAAATCCGGATGCATGTAACTCTTCCTTTTCTAAATAAAATGATCAGCCTAATGACTGCGCACGGTAACCTTCGGAAATAATATCCAGCTCCTTGGCGAAATGCTCAAGGGACTCAAGGTCCTCATTCTCGTATATTCTGAAGAACTCGTCCTGAATCTTGACAATCTCACGCTTGTTCGCAACCTTATAAAGGTTCTGGATATTAGTAAGGATGTCCGCAACAACATTTGACTTAATTGTGAAGGTGTTCTGAGCATCCATGATTTCACCTCGCACAAGACTCATCTCACGGTCCAGCACGACAATAGCTTCGCTGGCCTTAAGAAGTCTCGTTCTCAGGGTCTCAGGCATGTTCTGCTTGTACTTGTACTGCAGAGAATGCTCAACGGTCGCCCAGAAGTTCATGGCCAGAGTTCTGATCTGAATCTCGGCGAATATGTCCTTCGGTCCGTGAATCGTCTCAACACGGTATTTAACTACCATGTGATAGCTTCGGTAGCCCGAGGGCTTGGTGTTCTTGACATAGTCAAGCTCCTCGACCACCTTCATGTCGGTTCGCTTTCTGATTATGTCGGCAACCTTATAAATATCCTCGATGAACTGACAGATAATACGGATTCCCGCGATATCATCTATCTCATTCTCAAAATCATCGAGTGAAATATGCTTCTTCTGTACCTTCTCCAAAATACTCGAGATTGATTTGACTCTTCCGTCTACGAGCTCAATAGGCGAATAAAGACCTGCCTTTTTATATGAGTTCTGAACGTGCTCGAATTTGACCCTCAGCTCGTCAACTGCAAGCGCATAGGGTTCAAGAATTTCTCTCCAAAGTTGTATCTCCATACATTCCTTTCCTCCCCGCCCCATTCATGGGAGATATAGTAATTATTCACCGTAGGCAAAAGTTCTGAATGCCTTGGCGTTTGTATCAAGATCTATTCTGGTTACTAACATGTCGCGCAGACGCATTTCCCCAAAGCTTCCGCTGACAGGTATTCTGAATGTTTCAATTTTGTCTCTGTTGACTGCAAGCATCATGTTGACATAACTCTCAATCTGCTCGGCAGTCAGGTCGGTCGTCACATACGGAAGCAGCTTGCCCGACAGATTAATCAGGCCCATGTAGCTCAGGCCTGCAGTCGATTCGTATATCTTCGATACTACAGTGCGCTGTCTTGCTGTTCTTCCAAAATCGTTGTACAGCCCGTCCCCCGTCTCAACATATCTGATTCTGCAGTAGCCGAGCGTCTGGTTGCCATTCAGATGGTTGGCTCCGGCACTCACGCTTCTGTACTCCGGCTTTGATATGTAATTCGTCGTGTTAAGGTATCGCGCTTCCTCGACCGTAAGGTCTATGTCAATGCCTCCCAAAGCGTCCACGATTGCCTCGAAATTCTCGAAGTTGACCAGCATATAGTTGTCAACCGTGATACCGAGATTCTGCTTCAGAGTATCGTACAAAAGCGATACACCGCCGATTGCGTAAGCTGCGTTAATCTTGTTATCCGAATAACCGGGAATTGATACAAGTGAGTCTCGCATCACGCTGGTGAGCTTTATGGACTTCTGTTTGAGATTAAGCGTCGCAATCATTATCAAATCGCTTCTGCCGCGCGCCTCACCGCCATCTAAGTTCTCCTCACCAATTAGGAGTATGTTGTATACCTGCTGCTCCTCGCCCTCATCCACGGGCACCAAAGGTTCAGGAGTAATCTCAGGAGTTACTACCGTATAATCATCCGGTACTACCTCGATGTCCTCGGACGTTATCTCGTCCTTCTCATCCTGTACCTCAACTGTGTCAACGGGCTCCACCGGAGCGTAGGTCACATGGTTCGCAGCATATCTGCTGCCCCATTTTATTACCAGTCCGTGTCCGGCCTTGGTCGCGAAAATAACAGCCGCGGTAATACCGATTACAAGCACAACGCCCGCAACCATGTATCCCCACCAGGGAATCCTCGTGAAGAAATTGCCGTCCTTCTCCTGATTATCCTCTTCGTAGAGTTCCTCAGAAGCTTCCGCCACGTCCTCACCGTATTCACTCTCAGGCTCTTCAAATATCGTGTTGGAGATTTCAATGTCCATCTGCTGAACAATCGATTCACCGATTTCTTCGACGATAGCCATGTCCGATTCTTCTTCAGCCATCTCCGCGAAATCCTCAGCAAAATCGTCTTCCTCGGCAAAATCCTCCGCGGTGTAATCCTCACCGATTTTATCCTCACCGGATGCCTCTTTTGCTTCCTTCACTTCTTTGGCGGGGATGTATTGCTTCACATCCTCCTCGACTGACATCTCCTCATCGCCCTGCCGGTTCTCATCAGGCGTAATCTCTATCAGATCGTCAGGATTAATATTCTCACTCATAGGTATCCTCCGTCGCCGAACTTACTCGCCGCTGCCTGTCTCCGCCTCATCCTCGTCGAGGAATAAGAACTTGTGTAACGCCTTTCTGTTCTGCTCGATGTAGTCATCTATAACAATTGCATAGGTAATGGTCTTGGAACCGTTAAATATGCCCTTCTTGCCGCTGTCGTAATAGCAGTCCTCAATAGGTACACGCAAGGACTTGGTAGTGAAAATACCGTTGTTGACAACATCCGTAAGAGCTGTCTGAATCTGCTCCTCGCTCAAATCAGTATTAATATATGCCAGGCAGTCCTTTGTAACCGAGAGAATATCAAAAATACCGCAGGACTTATACTGGGAAATAATAGCGCTGATTACACGACGCTGTCTTACTGTACGTCCGTAGTCGTTATTGGCTCCGCCTAAGGTCTCGACCTTGCGGACTCTTACGTAGCCCATTGCCTGATTGCCGTTTAAATGGTTCCAGCCCGGGACAACATTGCGGTTATATTCCTCACTTATGTAGTTTGTCTTGTTAAGGTATGCTGCTTCCTTCTCGCCAAGCTCGATATCAATTCCGCCGAGTCTGTCGATAACCTTCTCAAAGCTTGTGAAGTTAACACATGCATAGCCCGAAATCTCAACGTCAAAGGTCTGCTCAATAGTAGTCTTAAGAAGCGCTGCTCCGTTCGCTCTTGCCTCAGCGCCTGTCGATGCGCCGTGAGCACCCTTGGCATATGCCGAATTAATCTTGTTCTTGTCCCATCCCGGAATCTGAACAAAGGTATCACGAAGGATACTGGTCATCTTGATGGTATTATCCTTAGTGTTAATCGACACAAGCATAATCGCATCAGTGTTGGCTGCTCCGTCTATCTGCTCAAGTCCGAAGAGAAGGTAAGTTTTAACGTAATCTTCGCTTCTGGGAACTATAAATTTGAAGCTGTCGTCTGCTGTTGCATCAGGATTGCCGTCATGATTTCTGTCCACTAAATCGCCCTTCTGGATCTCGTCCTCCGGGATGATGATAATATCTGCCGGGTCATCGCCCTGTGTTTCAGTTCCTATGTTACTGTGAATAAATCTTGCTACAAAACCAAGGGCAAAAGAGCGTCCCGAGTTAGTTGCAAACAGCCATACCATAAATGCAACAATAACTCCGACTATTGCCAGAATAATTCTCTTTTTCATTCTCTTCCTGTTGTTATCAGGGAAGTCAGGATCTTCGTCAATTACGAACTGTTCCTCGTCATCGTAATCGTCATCGTATTCGTCATCGTATTCGCCGAACTCATCGGCATCAACAAATTCCATATCTTCAAAAAGATCACTCTCACCGTAATCTCTCTCAAGATCGTCCTCGTCTAAATACTCATCTTCATCGGTGAATTCCTCATCATCGCGCAGGAATTCATCGTTATCGAAGATGAAATCATCGAAATCATCCTTTTTCTTCATCAGATAATATAACCTTTCTAATTCTTAAAACTGTGAATGGGAGCAGGTATTCTGCCTGTTCTCGAGATGAAATCAGAGCACGAGAACGTATTCACGGGCATGACGGGTGCTTCGCCGAACAGTCCGCCGAAATTGAGCACGTCACCGACCTTCATTCCTATCGCGGGAATAAGTCTGACGGCTGTTGTCTTCTGGTTAACCATACCGATAGCCATCTCATCAGCGATAATACCTGAAATCTGAGCAGCGGGAGTATCGCCCGGGATAGCAATCATGTCAAGACCTACAGAGCATACGCAGGTCATCGCTTCAAGCTTCTCAAGGGTAAGTGCGCCGGCATTGACTGCCGCAATCATACCCTGGTCTTCGCTCACAGGAATAAATGCGCCGCTTAAGCCGCCCACGTATGAGCTGGCCATAACGCCGCCCTTCTTCACCTGGTCATTAAGGAGCGCAAGCGCTGCCGTAGTTCCGGGTGCGCCGGGATGTTCAAGTCCTATCTCCTTAAGTATATCTGCTACACTGTCGCCCACAGCAGGCGTGGGTGCCAGAGAAAGATCGACAATTCCAAAGGGAACATCAAGCGCGCGCGCTGCTTCCCTCGCTACGAGCTGACCGACTCTCGTAATTTTGAAGGCGGTCTTCTTGATGGTCTCGCACAGCACCTCAAAGCTCTCGCCGCGCACTGACTCAAGAGCAGTCTTAACAACGCCGGGACCGCTGACGCCGACGTTAATGACAGCCTCGCCCTCGGTCATTCCGTGGAAAGCTCCTGCCATAAAAGGATTGTCATCAGGTGCATTACAGAACACAACCAGTTTCGCACAGCCCAGCGAATCCGTTCCGTACGATCTTTTTGCAGTGTCCACAATAATCTCGCCCATTCTGCGAACTGCATCCATGTTGATGCCGGTCTTTGTGGAACCGACGTTAACAGAACTGCACATGCGAGAAGTTATTTTAAGCGCTTCCGGAATAGAGTCAAGAAAAACTTTCTCCTTATCCGTCATTCCCTTGCTGATAATCGCACTGTAACCGCCTATCAGGTTAACTCCGATACTCTCTGCAGCCTTGTCAAGCGTCTGGGCAAGTCGCAGATAATCCTCTGCGCTTTTGCATGAAGCAGAACCCACAGTCGCAATCGGTGTGACCGATATACGCTTGTTGACAACAGGAATACCGTAGCTCTTTGAAATATGCTCGCCGACCTCAACAAGTCTGCCGGCCTTATTGCATATCTTGTCATAAATCTTATCGCACGTGCCCGAAACAGTCGAATCGATACAATCAAACAGACTGATACCCATGGTAATGGTACGCACGTCGAGATTCTCTTTCTCAATCATCGCATTGGTTTCAGCGACTTCATTAATATTAATCATATGCCTCTCCGACCAAAATCAAATTCTGTGCATCATGTCAAAGATTTCTTCTCTCTGAATTCTGATGCTGACTCCTATCTCTTTGCCGAGCCCTTCAAGCTCGTTCTCCACTGACTCAAAGTCCGAGTCGCATTCCTGCATATCCGCAATCATCATCATGTTGAAGTATCCGGATACGATGGTCTGGGAAATATCAAGGATATTGATCTTCTTGGCTGCAAGATAAGTACATACTCTCGCGATGATTCCCACACAGTCCCGTCCTACGACGGTAATAATCACTTTCTTCATAATCTACCTTCCTTTGTCAATTGCGCATCGCTCTGTGCCCTTACAGCTCAACCATGTCAGAGGTCTCATGCCTCTTCGCTATGAGAAGTTTTGGCATCTGCCCGAACCTGTCGTCCTGCTCCATGTCAAGCCTTACGGTCTCGTAGGCCAGCTCTGCGAAATTGTTTTCTTTGCTAATATGTGCAAGCACAACGGCTTTGAGTCCGTCATGCCGTACCTTTCTAATAAGCTCCGCACACTCATCGTTTGAGAGGTGCCCCATTTCAGAACGTATCCTGACCTTTAACGGATACGGATAGCTGCCAAGCATCAGCATGTTGACATCATGATTGGCCTCGATGTACAGCGCATCGCATCCCGTAAGGTGCTCAATCGTATAGTCATCGTATATGCCAAGATCGGTTGCCATGCCAAGCTTCTTACCCTCAGCACATAAAGTATACGCTATCGGGTCAAGAGCATCATGTGATGTCCTGAAAGGCATTATGTTTATGTCGCCTAATGCAAAGCCCTTGTCCGGCACCACGATAAACATCTTAGGAGATGTCCTCGCGTGCTGTCTTATGTACATAAGCGTTCCCTCGGTCGCATATATCGGTATTCCGTATTTGTTGGCGAAAATCGCTGCTCCCTGAGTGTGGTCCGTATGATCGTGTGTGACCAAAACCCCTTTGATGCTCTCAGGTGCCACTCCGATATCACAAAGACCCGCTTCTATCTTCTTACCACTGATTCCGGCATCAACAAGCAGCGAAGTCTCTCCGCTCGAGACGTAGATACAATTACCGCTGCTGCCGCTCGCCAGTGCACAAAATCTCACTAAAAACTACCTCTGTTTCTTATTTTTTCCAATAGAGCTCGACCTGAGCGTTGTCCTCGATAGGAGTCGTGAACTCAGCGTCTACGCCTCCCACCTTCATAACGATGGTCTCGCCAAGATGTGCCGCGGTATCAAACTGATAGAAATCAAGAATATCCACAAACACATATGAATTCTTGCCCGTAAGGGTAAGGAATGAACCGTTCAGATTGATGGTTATTGCTCTTCCGCCGACAGGCTGGGGCTTAAAGCCCGGAAGTACTGTCTTCGGTGCGGGACTTGCTGCAGCCTGGCTAACCTTCTCGGTCTTCTCCATCACATTCATGTTGGCCTCGCTGATACCGAAGTCAACGGTGAAGTTCTCATACAGCTTCTCGTCACCCAAAGCGATAACATTGTTGACCAGAATAGTACCCTCACGTGATACATCCATATATTCAACAAGCTTGTCTACCGTGTAATAGTCAAGCACTCTGATATCGTCGCCGTTTGAAATATTGTAGGACATGCCTACAAGCTGATTACCGCAGCAGATAAGTCTCGGGCATACTACCTTCTTGCCGTTAACAAAGAAGCTGATGGTTCTTCTCGCCTCGGCAAGGTCGCTCACGCTTGCGCGTGCATCGCGTCCTGCTGTTGATTCCTTAACAACGATTACATCGTTGCGGATAATGGGTGTTGTAATAGATGCGCTCTGTCCGTTAACGGTAATAACTGCCGACTCACCGACTTCACCGCGGATAAGCCTGCGCTCACCGTTGACAGTGAATTCAAGCTCTCTGCCTCGTCTCGGGAATATCTTCTCGTTGGCGATTCCGATACCTGATGCTGCATCCATAACGGTAAGCTTGCCATTGTCATAAAGCTTGACAAGATCGCCGTTACATTTGGCAAATATAAAGTTGTTGTTCTGCTCATAGTAATTAAGGCAGATACCGATAGGTGTAACAAGCGTGGAATCCTTCACAATATTAGATTCCTTGAAGGTAATCTCGCCTAATACCTCCTCGCCTCGAAGAGCTACGCGCTCCTTGGTAAGTCCGGTCTCTTTGGCAAGTGCTTCCGAAAATCCCTTAATCTTACCGCCGCCGCCGACAATAAAGATAGCGCTGACGGGCTTGCCGCCGTTAAGCGCCTTAATCTTTGTGGCAATATCATGGGTAAGTGAAGCTATGGGAGAAGCCACTACTGCGTTCACCTCATCAGAGCTGATGGTGCATTTGTTGCCGAGAATATCCTTATAAGCAATCTTTTTCTTCTTGGCGTTAAGCTGAAGCTTAATCTCCTCAGCAGTATTGAATTCGACAAGATAATTCTGCATGATGCTCTCGGTTAAGAAATCGCCTGCGCAGGGTATCATTCCGTAAGCCGTAACGCTGCCGCCCTGTGTGATACAGATATCTGAAGTACCTGCACCTACATCGACAAGAGCAAGATTCAAGAGTCTGAACTTCTCAGGAATCGCAACATTGATTGCCGCGATAGGCTCGAGTGTCAGATTGACTACGTTAAGCTGTGCGCGCTGGGTAGCTGCGTACAGACCGTCTATTACGTCCTGGGGAAGGAAGGTCGCGAGAATATCTGCACCGATACGGTGACCCTTGTGTCCCTCAAGATTATTAATTGCAACATCGCCGAGATAATACTTAACAACTGAGTATCCGACACAGAAATACGAGATGTTCTCGCCTGCGTCAGTATCAGCCTTTGACTTGGAATTTCTGACCGTTGCGCGGTTTCTGAGCTCCTCGTGTGCCTGCTCGACACCTATAAGCTCCATGGAACGGATAAGCTCATCGGTTATGACCATCTCATCGCCAAGGTCATAGTCCGTTCTGACCTGGCAGGTCTTGAGCACACGTCCTGCGGCAGCGATACATACATCCGTAAGTCTTTGACCAAGCTTGTCCTCCAGCTCGCGGCGTACCTCGCCTATTGTCTGTGCTACGGCATTGATGTTATGAATCTGTCCGTCCAGCATCGCACGGGTCTCATGGAATCTGGTCGCCTGTGCCACAACAGTGAAATCATGTGAGTGTCTTCTGTAACCAACCATTCCGACAACACTTCTCGTTCCTATATCGAGACCGAATATCAACTGCTCGTTCATTCCAAGTGCTCCTTCCAAAATTCTATAGTAAAGCGTATATTTGTGACAAAATTGTAGCTTCCCGGTCGCCATCGCTGTTATTTATGATTCCGGTGCAATAGCTTTCGAATTCCTCGTCTGCTGCCTGCGACGCAATCGTTGCTTCAGCGCGCTCCCTTGAATAGCCGCGGCTTTGCATTACGCGGTTAATGCGGTCCTCTTGGGGAGCCTTGACAAACCAGATATCATTACAGAACTCCTCGTAGCCTGCTTCTTTAAGTATGGCAGTCTCAACGAGAACAGCCCTGTAAGGTGTCGGGCGTCCGTGCAGCATGCTCTCGACTTCTCCCCTGTCCACAATACCGATTATTCTCATAACCTCTGCGGTAACGTTGGGATGTGTAAGTGAGTTTAGCTTTTTAAGCTTCTCCGGGCTGTTAAACACAATTGTTGCAAGCCTGCCGCGGTCAATCTCGCCGGCCTCGTCAAGAATTCCTTCTCCGAACTCTGCCACCACACCATCGTAGGACGCACCGCCCTTTAGCATCTGAGCGCGCGCTATGTCATCCGTACTGATGTGTAAAAACGGGAAGTTTTTGCAGATAATGCCGGCAACGTATGATTTGCCGCTTCCCATGCCTCCTGTAAGCCCTATAATTCTCATCGTTTAATGTGCCTCGTACCAATTGGAACCTGACTCGATTCCTACCTCCAGCTTCACGCCAAGATCAGCTGCGCCTGTCATCTCTTCAATCATGATGCGGCGTACCTGTTCCTCATACTGCTTAGGTGTCTCCACGAGAAGCTCATCATGTACCTGAAGAATGAGCTTTGCTTCGGGGAGTTCGTTTCTAAGCCGCATGTCAACGCGAATCATAGCTATCTTAATAATGTCTGCTGCCGTGCCCTGAATCGGTGAATTCATTGCCACGCGCTCGCCGAACTGGCGCTGCATGAAGTTCGTCGACTTAAGCTCGGGAATCGGACGTCTGCGGCCGAATGCCGTCTGCGCATAGCCTGTATCCCCTGCATCCTTAACCATCCGATCAAGGAAGCTTTTAATACCGGGATAAGTAGCGAAGTAATCATCAATATAATCCTTCGCCTCACCCATAGGAATATCGAGGTCATTGCTCAGTCCAAAGGAACTGATTCCGTATACGATACCGAAATTGACAGCCTTCGCACGGCGTCTCAGCTCCGGAGTGACCTCATCAAAAGGCACCTTAAATACTGCAGATGCAGTAGCCTGGTGAATATCCTTGGCACTTCTGTATGCCTCTATCAGCTTCTCATCGCCCGAAAGAGCTGCGAGAATTCTAAGCTCAATCTGTGAGTAATCGGCATCGACCAGGACATTGCCCTCACCTGCGACAAATACCTTGCGCAGATTTCTGCCGAGCTCGGTGCGGATAGGAATGTTCTGCAGGTTCGGTTCTGTGCTTGAAAGTCTTCCTGTTGCAGTAACCGTCTGGTTGAACGTTGTTCTTATTCTGCCGTCCGAATCTATATAGTCATATAATCCGACCGCATAGGTCGAATTAAGCTTTGTAAGCTTTCTGTATTCAAGAATCTTAGCTACGACCGGTGACTTGTCGCTCAGCTTCTCGAGAATATCCGCCGATGTAGAGTAGCCGGTCTTGGTCTTCTTGCCATAAGGAAGATTCAGCTTCTCAAAGAGAATCACGCCGAGCTGCTTGGGGGAATTAATGTTGAATTCCTCGCCGACTGCCTCGTATATCTCTTTCTCAAGCCTTGTTATATCAACGGTGAGCTTCTCGCCAAAGGACTTAAGCTCATCTGCCTTGACAAGCACACCCTCGCGCTCCATACCCGCAAGAGTATATACAAGCGGCATCTCGATGTTATGGAACACTCTGTCCATACCGCTCTCACTAAGCTTCTCAAGAAGAATGTCACAGCATAAGAGAGCCGCATGTGCTGTAATACATGCGCTGTATGCACCGTCACCGCCTGTAAGATTTCTAAGCTGAACCTCGTCTGCAGCAATGCGCGCTGCGGAATAATCGCCGTTAATCGGATCCATGACATACTCTGCCACACTTACGTCAAAGGCATTCAGATATCCCTTACAGCTTAGAGCCTTCACAGTGGTCTTTATGTCAAAGCCTGCCATTCTTGCACCGGCATCATCGAGCCTTGCAATCGCATCGGCAATGTACTCGGAGGTAATAAAGCCTTCCGTGCGGATAAGCACCGTCTCATCCTTTGAGGTGGCCAAAGCGAGACCCATGACAGCGCCATTCTCAGTAAGAAGGCTGAAGCCTATCGTCTGAAGCGGTGCGTCAGGCTTATCAAGTCTTGCGTTTGTAATGCCGCTCACAAATTCCTCAGCGGCAAGCATCTCTGTAATCTCTGTATATGTAAAAGACGAGACTGCTTCCTCTTTAGTTCCAAAATCCGGTTTAAGCGCCTTAAATTCAAATCCGTCAAATACTTCCTGTGCAGTCTCAGGCTTAATGTCTGCGGCAAGGTCAGAAAGTGTCAGGTCTCCAAGGTCTATATCACACTTGATAGTCGCAAGCTTCTTGCTTAAGAAGGCAGCCTCGCGTCCTACCAGCTCCTCATCGCTTGTTTTTAAGAGATTGTTGATGGGCGATCTTGATACGCCTATCTCCTTCCATGAAGCAGCGAGCTCCTTGAGCTGCTTCTCATCAAGTCCCTCCATAGCCTCGTACAGCTTCTCAACCGTCTTGTACCTGGCTATAAGCGCAACTGCCGTCGCAGGTCCTACACCCGGAACACCCTTGATGTTGTCTGAGCTGTCGCCCTGAAGTCCCTTAAGGTCAGCTACCGAAGCGGGTTCTATACCGAATTCGCTTATGACTCTTTCGGGATTAAAGGGGAAACATCTGTCAGCACAGGTGCCGTCCTTCGGAATCTTATACTTAACATACAGCTCGTCAGTCTTTTTGGCGGTGGCGTGCATCATCCAAAGGTTTGTGTTCTCTGTAACGAGCTGAAGATAATCATTATCTTTGGTGAGAATTCTGACGGGAACCTCATCCTGGAACCTGCGGGACAATGTTCCGCAGAAATCGTCTGCCTCGTATCTGGCATCCCTAAACTGTCTGATTCCAAGCTTTTTTAAGGCTTCCTGGCACAGCCCGAACTGTTCTCCGAGAGGCTTAAGTGTCTCAGAGCGGTTGCCCTTATAATCCGCATACATCTCACGTCTGAAGGTATCACGTCCCACATCCCATGCCACTGCAAGATACTTAGGCCTCTGCTCCTTCATAATCTTCATGAGGGTTCGCATAAAGCCGAATATTGCGTTGGTGTAGACTCCCTTTGAAGTCTGCATGATTTTGTGGAAATACTTCTCTTTCTCTTCGTCTGTCTTGGCGAACAGAATCTCAGTGGGAAGATTGCCGAAGAACTGCGTGGTAAGCAGGCTTGAGCCATCTATCAAAAGCAAATAATCGTCCAATGTTCTTCTCCCTTATTACGCCAAAAGAAGGCATATGGCGAGCAGTACCGCCGCAATGGCGATAGATGTCGCAATCTGCCTGTACAGCCTTCTGCGCTTAACCTTATTCTCAGAGCGGTTAAGCTTGTCCTCCAGCGTCTTCATATAGTCAATATTCTCGTCCTCGGTATTGTTATCAAGCTGTTCAACAACCGAGTAGATAACATGATAGACTTCCAGCTCATCGCGGCATGCCTTACAGCTGCGCACGTGATTGATAAAGAAGTCCTTATCTGCGTCTCCGAGCTGATTGCTCAGAAACGGTTCAATCATCGACTGAACTTTAGTGCAATCCATAATCATCCCTCCGTGAATGCATCGCACAGTCAAATAACCAACCCTACCAAAAAAAGCATAGAGTTGGTTATATTATAACATTTCCGTTTCATGCACGCAACAAATCGATTGTGATGTATTTCTATAGTCTCGTGCAACCGGATTCCTTATAGGTCTTTTTTATCAGTCTGTCCACTCCCACTTATCTGAAGTGCGCTTAAAATAGAAGGTCTCATGTGTATCGAGATCCTCCATCACAGGTGAATCATAGTCATAGTATACGTACAGTCTGCGTCCGCCCGCGTTAATCTCGCCCTGATTACTGTATCCGAACCAGTCCTCAAGCTCTCCTGAAGGCTCATCCATGGGTCTTATGCCGTAAGACTCATCTCCTACATTGTAACCGAGGAACGATGTCCAGTACTCAATTATGTTTTTACTGTACACACCGGTCACAATCATCTGATAGGTCCACATGTAACCCTCGGTGTGGTTATAATAAGTGATTTCATCCTCACCCTCGAGCTTGTAGCCGATCACCTCATACTCAATGTTATAGCCGCCGTTCTTCTTGCCGGCACTGCCTGTACTGCCTGTACTGCTGCCTGCGTCTGATGTGCCACCGTCTCCCTTGTCACTGCTACTTCCGCCTTCAATAAGACCTGCGTCTGACAGGATGTCAGCAATTCCCGCATCAGGAAGATTCTCCCAGTCGATGGCGTTCCAGTCAACGCTGTCAACCACATCCTTCACGGTATAATTCTCATCCTCAGGCTTAGTTGCCTCAACCTCTTTTGCATTCTTCTCAAGGCTTTCAGCAGTCTTATTAACTGTGTCCTTCACTGCACTGCAGCCTGTAAGGGAAACAATAAAGATTAATATACAAAATACGCTCAGTAACTTCTTCATAATTTCTGTCCCTTTCTGATTATTTAATCATGCCATCTTCCCAGCACTTCGGAGCCTCAAGCCCGAATATCTGTGCAACTGTAGGTGCTACGTTGGCAAGGCCGAATGCTCCGTCCTTGAGTTCGTATTTGTTCTTCCTGTCGTAGATAATGAACGGAACAGGATTTAATGAGTGAGCGGTGCGGACCTGAAGCTCGCCCTTCTTATTCTTCTCGAGCATCTCGTCGGCGTTGCCGTGGTCAGCAGTCACGAGAAGTGTCATGCCGTATTCGTCACAGACCTTCATGAGTCTGCTAAGTCCAAGATCAACTGCCTCAACGCCCGTGATGGTTGCATCGTAATTGCCGGTGTGGCCTACCATGTCTCCGTTGGGGAAATTGCAGCGGATAAAGTCGTATTTACCGGATTTGATTGCCGCAATAACATCGTCGGTAATCTCGGCTGATTTCATCCAGGGGCGCTCATCAAAGCTGACGCTGTCAGAAGGAATCTCCTTAAAGGTCTCAAGCTCCTCGCTGAACTTACTGCTTCGGTTACCGTTCCAGAAGTAGGTAACATGTCCGTATTTCTGTGTCTCGGATACTGCGTACTGGCTCATGCCGGCCTTCACAAGCACCTCTGAGAGAGTATTGGTAATCTCCGGAGGATTAACGAGGAATCTCTTTGGAAGCTTCAGATCACCATCATACTGAAGCATTCCTGCGTAGCAGCAGTTGAGCTTCGGTCCTCTGCTAAAGTATTCAAACTCCTCGCAGTCAAAGGCCATAGAAATCTCAATGGCGCGGTCTCCGCGGAAATTAAACAAAATAACGCTGTCGTCCTCTGAGATGGTTCCGACAGGCTTACCGTCCTTAGCAATTACAAAAGCAGGAAGGTCCTGATCAATTACATCGAGCTCCTTGCGCAGAGTCTCAACCGCCTCTGCTGCAGTTGCGAACTGGCGTCCCTCGCCTAACACATGGGTCTTCCATCCGAGTTCAACCATGCCCCAGTTAGCCTGGTAACGGTCCATGGTAACCTTCATACGTCCGCCGCCCGAAGCGATGCGTCCGTCAAAATCAGCGTCATTAAGCTCCTTAAGGCAATTCTCCAGCTGCTCAACATAAATAAGCGCGCTGGTTGCAGGAACATCACGGCCATCGAGCAGAATGTGCACGCGCGCCTTCTTCACGCCCTCTGCCTTGGCCTCGTTGAGCATTTTTATAAGATGTGAAATATTCGAGTGAACATTGCCGTCCGATAATAATCCGAGGAAATGCAGTGTAGAGTTCTTCGCCTTGACATTAGCGATAATCTCCTTCCATGCCTCGGAAGAATACATCTTGCCCGACTCGATAGATTCGTTGACGAGCTTGGCTCCCTGTGAATATATCTGACCGCAGCCAAGTGCGTTATGGCCTACCTCTGAGTTACCCATATCGTCGTCAGACGGAAGTCCTACGGCACTTCCGTGAGCCTTAAGCCTTACGTTCGGGCAGGTCTTAAGCATATTATCAAGAACAGGGGTATTGGCAGCTGTAACGGCATCACCAAGGCCGCTCTTGCTGAAGCCTACTCCGTCCATAACTACAAGTACAACTCTCTTTTTGTCACTCATACATTCATCCTCTTTCTTTCGCTTTTTATCTTTTAACTGAATAATACAGTTTTTGACTTATACTGCTATTGCTCATAATGCTTTTACTTATATTCCTATAACGTTTGGCTGCCTCTTACAGAGTTATTTCTCCTACGTAGTTTGTGGCAAATATCTCCCTGACCTTCTTGACGCTGTCAGCATGTCCGAGAGCCCACATAAGCTTCGTGACTGCTGCCTCGGTCGTCATATCAAAGGCTTGGATTACACCGTTCTTTAATGCCATCTGGCCGGTCTCATAGATAGAGAGGTCGCTTCTCTCATACAGGCACTGGCTCGAGATTACGACAGCGATGCCCGCGTCGACGATTCTCTGCAGCTCGCTTATCAGATCTCTGTGGACATAGTGAAGTCCGCCGGTTCCGAAGGCCTCGATTACGATACCGCGGTATTTCATCGAAAGAAGCATATCGAATATCGCAGGATTCAGTCCCGGTGTAAGCTTCAGAAGGAACACATCTGAGCTTATGTTATCTTCAAGGACACAGGTGCCGTGAGGCTTTAGGATTGCGCTCTCATCAATAATAAGGCCCTGTGAATCTATCTTCGCTACATACGGATGATTAACGCTTTCAAACGCATCGAAGCCCGTTGTTCTGACCTTGACTGCACGGCATCCTAAGATGACCTTGCGGTTGAAGGCAAGGAATATTCCGGGCACTCCGCTCGCTGCCATCGCAAGCGCATAGCGCAGATTGTCACATCCGTCCGAGAGCGGATGCACTAAGGGCAGCTGTGAACCCGTAAGTACAACAGGAATCGGAATGTTCGGAAGCATGAAGCTAGCATGGACGAAGTGTACGCCATGGTATCCGTTCCGTGCGTGATTACGATGCCGTCAAAGTCAGAATATGCCTTGTAGACCTCTGACGCCATTACTATCCACTCCTCAGGCTGAATGTTCGAGCTGTCCAGATTCAGAATGTCCTTAAGCTCTATGTCGTAATTGTCGGCGATGCCTGAGATATAGGACATTATTGCCTTGGAATCAAGTTCGGGCTTTAGGCCCTCCGCTGTTCCCTCGCAGGCAATCGTGCCTCCTGTAGTCAAAATAAGTATCTTTTTATTAGCCATATCTATTCTCCGGTTTATGTTATGTGCTGTTACTTAAGCCCTGCTTTAGGCTATGGACTCTTAAGCCCTGCTTTGAGCGATGTCTTGTGATTTCATAGAAATTACTACATTAATTGTACATAGAATTAGGATTTTCTTCAACTGATAAAGACGATTTTGAGATTTTTGAATCTTCCATATACGCAAAAAGGGATTTCTGCACTGTCTGTGCAGAAATCCCTTAAAAGTCCATAATTCTGTTACTATTCCTATCCGAAATAATCTCGCATCAGTTATTAGGGAAACCGGCCTTGTCCTTAATCTGAAGAATTCCGAAGTAAGCGTACTTGGGAGCATTCTTCTTGTTGAACAGCAGAGGATTCTGGCTGCTTCTCCATGAGAGCTTGTCGCTTACGCCCCAGAGGGTAACTGAATCCATCTTGAGGGTTCCTTCATCGATTCTCTTAAAGAGTCCCTCGAACAGGTTGTAGTAGTATCTGCCCTGCTTCTGAAGGTTCTCATCAGTGGCGAGCTCTGTCTTCTGGTATGCACCGAGGCATACGTCAAGCTCGGTAATCTGAATCTTAAGACCTGTAGCTGCAAGTGTGTCAACCGCACTAAGATAAGTTGTGATGGCATCGCTGGTGTACAGATGTGCCTGAAGACCGATACCGTCCATAAGATAGTTGCCGTTCTCATCAACTAAGGTTTTGAGGTACTTAACTACTGAACCGGCCTTGTACTGCTCGTTATAGTCATTGATGTACAGATCGATGTTCTCGGGTGCGTACTTTCTTGCATAATAGAATGCGTACCATACGTAATCCTCACCAATGGTCTGATACCAGAGGTTCTCACGCATTGTGCCGTTCTCCATCCAATATTCATTGACTACATCATATGCGTAGAATAAATCAGCATATCCGAGCTCCTCAAGAGTACCGAAAGTATTCTTCATGGCTGATTCAAGGCGCTTAAGCATTGTCTCACGTGATGCTAAGCCCTGACTCTTATCAAAGTTCTCGTAGAAGATCCAGTCGGGAGTCTGTGAATACCATACAATAGTATGTCCGCGGACTGCCATGCCGTTCTCCTTAGCCCAGTCAAGCATCTTGATGGCTTCACTGCCGAGCTTAATCTCAATCTCACCGCTTGCAATCGAAGCTGTCTTGTCAAAGGTAGCGTCAGGCTTCATCGCATTCTCCATGGTGAAGCTTGAGTACTGTGTAAGAAGCAGGTTGTTGATCTCCTTATCATTAATCATCTGAGTTGTAAGGCAGGTTCCGACCTTCATTCCTCTCTCAGCGAAGAACTCCTTAAGAGATAAATCCCCGATCATCTCTGCAGGGGTCTGAGTAGGTGTAGGCTTAGCCGTAGGCTCAGGTGTGGCGGTAACCTCAGGTGTTACCTCGGCCTGTGCAACCTCTGTAGGCTGTACATCAGGTGCAACTGCTTCTGTGGGTGCGGGCTTGTTATCAGCTTCCTTTGCCTTGCATCCGACAAGACAGAGTATCATGAGAAGGCCCAATATAAAATACAACGATTTCTTCATTTCATTCTCTCCTCTCTTCCTTCACCGCGCAATATTATTGCTTCGGCGCTAATCATACTAATACATTTATCGCGATAAGTCCTATCGAATAAAACGTTTTATATACTCAAATATTGCTAGGAAATGCATTGCCCCGCACTTGCCTCTGACACAATTTTGACATAACAAATGTCAAAAATTACACAAAAATACCTCACATTTTGCAAAATTCGGTCACAATCCAAATTTATACTTTGGGTAAACAAATTAACCAAAAAAAAGCGCAGGCCGATCCTTATTGCTGTCGGAAGCGCTTTTCTTATTATATTCACCATGGCAGAAAGGACAAACTATCATGAATTTAAGTGATTATCTGACAGTCAGAGAAATGCGCAGGCTTAAGCGCTCAAAAAGACAGAATAAGCGTTTCAAAAAGGTTTCGACCTTTTGGACAGTCCTTATCATCATAGCTCTCCTGCTCGCTCTTCTGATTGGTTCTACATATTCATTTATGCCTGCCTGCGCTTACAGAACCTTTATGGAGAATCACCCTGCGGTGTATATTGTTCTGTTTATAGTAATCTGCCTTGGATACGTACCTGCTTATCTGTTGCTTCAAAAGCGAAGATCGAATTTTGACAATAAGATATGTGAGAAGCTTGCTTAGCAGAGCTGAATGCCGACGAACTCATGAAGATTGCCGAGGACTACCTTCTTGATTGCATGTTCCCATATGCTCTTAGTAAGAGAATGGAGGAGCTTGGAATAACAGAAGTCCCCGCCTCTTGCAGGGATGAATACGAAGTGTTCAGGCTTCCTACCAAAGAGGACATTCAGTAGAAATCGTAATATTTACCATAAAAAAGTCTATCGGTGCCGTGGCAAGCCGATAGACTTCTTTTATTAAGCTCTTATTCAATTCCTGCGCCGCTAAAAACTTCAAGCTCGAGTTTAACTGCTCCGGCAAGATAAGCATCGCCCTCGGCAAATGCATCCTCAACGGTCACATCGCTAAGCTCATCATCATTGTAGGTCCACTCACCTGTAGTGTTGATGAATACCTTTGAATTGTCTGCATCTGAGGTATCAGAATATACACACTTCTCAACCGTAAGCTCACTGCCCTCAGTGTTTAATCTGTACAGAACCCATCCTGAATAAGCTGCTCCGCTTGAGCCCTCCTCGTACAGGCTGTTGTCTTCGAGAAGATATACCCTCTTTCTTGCCCAGCCGTCCAGAAGAAGTACAGGTTTATTATCCTTCATTCCGTACACCGCAAGAATGCGTGAGCTGTCAGAATTGTCAAATTCATTCTTAATAGCGACTATCAACTCGGGATTGCCATCGCCTGAGATGTCCCTCTGGGCATATTTAATCTCATCAAAAGGATTACCAAAAGATCCTGCTACCTCGCAGACACCATCAGATATCCACTCCTCCATTCCCGTACCGTCCAGGCAGTCATCAGCGCCGGCAAGATAGAAAGAATGAAGCTTCATAATATCCTCAAAGGATGCTATTTCTTCAGGAAGAGACGGAACTGAAGCGGGCTCTTCTACTGCAGGGGCCTCAGTTACAGGCATCTCAGCTGCGTTCTGCTCAGCTGCAGGAGCCTCAGTTACAGGTGTCTCAACTGCTTCCTTAGCGGGTGTTACCACTCCAGGTTCTTCCTTGGGCTGCTCTGCTTTCTTTGTACAGCCGCAGGCAAGAACCATCATGGCAATTAACAATACTGCTGTTTTACTTAATACTTTCAACTTTTTCATAGTACATCGTACCTCCCTTAGTGGTTTTGTGATATGTTTAGCCACATAAGTATAGCACCTTATTGTCTATGGTACAGCCCTTCTCCGTTAAAATCTATAATAATTTCTTCGCCTTCCCTGACCTCATCCGAAAGTATCAGTTTAGCCGCAAGTGTCTCGACCTCCTTCTGGATAAAACGCTTGAGAGGACGGGCTCCGTATACGGGGTCAAAACCGTTCTCGGCGATATAATCCATAGCGCCGTCTGTGAGCTTTATGCTCATATCGCGGTCTGCCAGACGCTTATTGACATCCTCGAGCATAAGGTTAACGATTGAAGCGACATTAGCCCTGGTCAGAGGCTTGAACATAATGATTTCATCGAGTCGGTTCAAAAACTCAGGTCGGAATGCTCCCTTAAGCTCTTCGCGCACCATGCTCTGCGCCTCATCGCTTATGCTTCCGTCTTCGCGGATACCGTTCAGCAGATACTGTGAGCCGAGGTTAGAAGTCATAATGATAATCGTGTTCTTAAAATCGACTGTGCGGCCCTGTGAATCCGTGATTCGTCCGTCATCGAGTACCTGAAGCAGAACGTTAAATACATCGGGGTGCGCCTTCTCTATCTCATCAAAGAGCACAACCGAGTAAGGCTTTCTTCTCACTGCCTCAGTGAGCTGTCCGCCCTCATCGTAGCCCACATATCCGGGAGGTGCTCCGATAAGTCGCGATACGCTGAATTTCTCCATGTACTCACTCATGTCGAGACGTACCATGTTGGCCTCATCATCAAACAGACTTTCAGCCAAAGCCTTCGCAAGCTCCGTTTTGCCGACACCGGTAGGTCCTAAGAACAGGAATGAGCCTATAGGCTTTGAAGGGTCCTTAATACCGGCCTTCGATCTGATAATCGCCTCAGTGACAAGCTTCACGCCCTCGTCCTGACCTACAACTCTCCTGTGCAGCTGGTCACCGAGATTCAGAGTCTTCTGCTTCTCAGTCTCAGTAAGCTTGGCAACGGGTATTCCGCTCCATCTGGAAATAATCTTCGCAATCTCCTCTTCATCGACCTTCTGTGAAATCAGCTGCATGTCGCGCTCGCCTGCTGCCGCTTCCGCTGCTTCAAGCTGCTTTTTAAGCTCAGGAAGTCTTCCGTACTTAAGCTCTGCCGCCTTATTGAGGTCATAAGCGCGCTCAGCCGCCGCAATATCTGCGTTCAGCGCGTCTATCTGTTCTTTAATTTTAGTAATGTTCTCGACACTGTTC
>X415_White_Rhinoceros__coassemble_109_pt1 | contig 24186 bp, 23 predicted proteins | sample X415_White_Rhinoceros__metabat2_high_PE_001 | metagenome-assembled genome bin X415_White_Rhinoceros | reverse complement strand
TACACTTATGGGTATGTTTGCCAGAAATACAAAGGCTGATATTAATGTTATTGCCCTTATCGGCGAGCGAGGGCGTGAGGTCAGAGAATTCATTGAACGAGACCTGGGCGAGGAAGGTATGGCCAGGTCCGTTGTTGTTATTGCAACCTCGGATAAGCCGGCACTTACACGTAAGAAGGCAGCGAAGACTGCGACTGCGATTGCGGAGTATTTCCGCGACCAGGGCAAGGACGTGCTGCTGATGATGGACTCGCTTACCCGTTTCTCAATGGCACAGCGAGAAATCGGACTGGCTGCGGGCGAGCCGCCCGTATCGCGAGGATATCCTCCGAGTGTGTACACGGAGATGCCCAAGCTTTTGGAGCGCGCGGGCAAGTCTGACAAGGGTTCCATAACAGGTCTTTATACAGTGCTTGTAGACGGCGATGATTTTAATGAGCCTATTACCGATACGGCGCGCGGTGTTCTTGACGGACATATCATTCTTTCGAGAAGCTTAGGTGCCAAGGGACATTATCCGGCTATCGACGTTCTGTCGAGTATTTCCCGTGTTATGAGCTCTATCGTATCTGACGAGCAGAGACGTCTGGCATCGAAGCTTAAGATGATAATGGCGACTTATAATGAGTCTGAAGACCTTATTAATATCGGCGCTTACAAATCAGGTGCCAACAAGAACATAGATTATGCCATAGCCAAGATAGATGCGGTCAATGAATTCCTTGTACAGGAGACGACCGATAAATACAGTTACGAGGATACACTTAAATGTCTCGAGAGCATATTCGAGAGCGAATAAGGTAAGGTAGCCGATGAAGAAATTTGCGTTTGATTTACAGGGCGTTCTGAACATTAAGGAGAAGCTCGAGGGACAGGCCAAGATTAATTTTGGTGTAGCTCGGGCGAAGCTTAATGCCGAGGAGGAGAAGAGGGATGCCATTGCCCGCCAGATAGAAGAGTATCAGGCGAGGCTTACGGAGCTGATGTCGGGCGATCTCGACATTCTCAAAATCGGCAGCTGTGAAGACGCAATTGATATTCTCAAGGAGAAGCTTGCAGATCAGGAGCTTCAGGTCAAGCGCGCCGCCAAGCAGGTCGAGCTTGCAAGAAACAAGCTGAACGCGGTTATGATGGAACGCAAGACTATGGAGAAGCTCAGAGAGAAACGTTTTGAGGAGTATATTAATGAGTATAACGCCGAGGAGCGCAAGAGTGTCGACGAGCTCACGAGCTACAGACACAGCATCCAGGGCGAGGTGGATGAACAGCAAGGAGTAGATTATGGCGAAGAATAAGAACAACAATCTTAATCCTGAAGAGGAGAGTGTAGGCAGCAAAATCGGTACAGGCCTGATGATTATTCTTATCATTATTATCTGGCTTGCTATTTTTGCGCTGCTTGTCAAGCTTGATGCAGGTGGAATGGGTACTGCGTTAAGACCCTTAATCAAGGATGTGCCCGTGCTTAATCTCATCCTGCCCGATGTAAGCGACGATGTGCTCATTGACGAGAATAACTATCCTTACAAGAATATTGCCGAGGCTGTTGAAGTCATCAAGAAGCTCGAGGGTCAGGTAGACGCACTTGAGAGTGAGAACGGACAGTACGCCAGAAAGATTCTGGAGCTGCAGGCAGAGGTAGACAGGCTTAAAGTGTTTGAGGAGGAGTATGAGGCCTTCGAAGAGCGCGTTAAGCGTTTTGACGTCAATGTTGTTTATAATTCAAAGGCTCCCGAGATAGAGGAGTACAAGAAATTCTACGAAGAAATCAATCCTGAGACTGCGGCTGAAATCTACAGACAGGTTATTGAGCAGCTGGCATATGATGATTCAATCAAGCAGAAGGCTGCACTTCTTAAGACCATGAAGCCCGGTAACGCTGCGTCGGCTCTCGAGGAGATGACGGCAGACCTTGAGTATACCTGTAAGCTACTTCTGTGCTTAAAGACCGACGAGGCAGCAGCTATCATGGATAAGATGGATACTCTGTTCGTTGCGCGAGTACTTCAGACCATGCACGATATGGATGAAGAGTGGTACAAGAGGATTCAGGCTAACCTTCTTCAGAATCAGTAGTAGTTTTTTTAAAAAAATATACAATATGTTGTTATTATACTTTTCGTTTATGCCGATAAATATATTGTGAGTGATTTACTCGCAACAGTATAAACGAAAGGAGGACATTAATGACTGCAATAGGAATTAATGCTACGGCCTTTATGGCCCAGGCGGGTTCCTTCGTATCAGTCAAGGTAAGCCAGGTTGCGGTGCAGAAGGGCGACCACTTCGAAAGTGTTATGGCAGGTAAGCTTAGCGCTCAGAAGTCGGGCGACGAAGACAGAACCGTGACGGCTATCAATCTAAAGAAAACTGAATACAGTAAGGGACAAGCCGACAACGAAGAGATGCAGAAGCCTGTAACGGACGCAAACAGTGCGGTGGACAATTCAGCACCTGTTTCAAAAGCTCCTACAGACGAGGCCACTGCTTCAACCGGTGAGACAAGCGAAGCTCCTGTTATCGAGGATGAACTCAGTGATGAAGATCTTAAGTCAATCCTTGAAGTGATTAACACTATTATGCAGGGCATAGCGCAGATCCTTGAGACTTCCTTAAGAGAACTTCAGGGAAGCTTCGAAGAGCTGAACATTCTCCCCAAGGATTTCACAAACTTCGACAAGATGGCAGAACTGGTGCTTAACGTTAACGGAAGCAATCAGATGACCGACATGCTTGTGGATGAGAACATGCTCAATATGTTCAACGAAATCAAAGAGCTGATTAACAGCGTACTTGAGGACAGCGGTTTCACCAAGGTGGATTTCGAAACATTTACTGCTGAGGCAGAGGTGTACAAGCCTGAATCCATCATGAAGCTTCTCGACGATAACGGACTCTTTAAGCTCAATGTGAAGAACATGGGTGAGGAGAAGACGGATATTACGGTTGAGGATGACAACGAAGCAGCACTTCCCGAATTCAAGGTTGAGGTTGTTAAGACCAAAGCTGAGAATGAGAACGAAGAGGGCACCAATCTTACAAAGAAGGATGCGAAAGCTGAAGCACCCATCAGAAGACAGACGGGTGACAGTAAAATCGCAACTCCTGCCGAAACCTTCGTGAAGGGTATCGAGAACGCAGTTAAGACACTTGATATCGACATGCCGATCGCAGACACACAGGTGAGTGTACGTGATATCGTATTCCAGCTCGTGGATGCCGTCAAAGTCGAAATAAGTCCCGACAACACCAGCCTTGAGATGAATCTTAATCCCGAGAGTCTGGGCAAGGTAAGTCTTAATATTTCCTCGAAGAACGGAGTTATGACAGCCCAGATCACTACAGAGAATCAGGTTTCGAAGGAAGCACTTGAATCCCAGCTCCAGATTCTCAAAGAGAACATCGAAGCACAGGGAGTAAGAGTTGAGGCTATCGAGGTTACTGTATCAAGTTTTATTTTCTCAGACAGCAAGAATGCAGAGAGCGGCGAAGCAGAAGAGACTGAGAAAGGCAAGCGCGCCAAGGCATCGGTTAACGGTGTGGGTAGCGCAGAGGCTGATCCTGTTCTTGAAGCAGAGGAGCTCAAACGCAAGGTTCTTCTTGAAAATGGAAGTACGGTAACATATGTAGCATAACGGAGGATACACATTATGAGCGACAATGCATTAGGACTTGTGGCACCTGTCAAAAACGGTGAGATGGCTTACAAGGCTTCATCCGAAACGACCGGTGAGGTAACACAAAGAGGCAGTTCAGAGCTCGGCAAGGATGCGTTCCTTCAGTTACTGGTTTGCCAGATGCAGAATCAGGATCCTTTGGATCCCAGCACTGATACCGAATTCGTATCACAGCTTGCACAGTTCTCACAGCTTGAACAGCTCCAGAACTTAAGCGGCGAATCGGAGAAGTCACAGGCATTCTCACTGGTTGGCAAGTACGTCATATTCAAGATTACCGACACTGCCGGCAAGACAACATATCCCGAGGGAGTTGTTGATTTTGTTAATATGTCGGGCAAGAATGTTGAACTTTCAGTTAACGGAACAGTATACAAGTACGACGATCTCTACACGGTTGTGGACGATGCATACTATATACAGCAGAACATTCCCAAGATTGATAATTCATATTCATTTACCTATAATGCCAAGGATCCTCAGAATTTTGAATTCGCTGTTGACTTTGGCAAGGCAGATTACAAGGCAGCGGAGGTTGCACTTGTGGTCGGAGGAACACCGATTGACAGCTCGTACTTAAAGTACCGCGACAATACGGTTACGGTTGATAAAGATGCGTTTAAGAATTTCGCAAACGGAGAATATGCAGTATCGGTAGTATTTAACAATTCACTGTACACCACTGTTAATGACAAGGTTAAGGTTACGGTTTATAACTCAGAAGTCGATTATATTTAACAGTTATGTAAGCAGCTAACCGATGCATAACGGAACAGGAGGAAAGGATGCCTACCAAACTTATAAACAGTTTTCCTTCCATCCAGCAGATGACCGAACAGCTGAATCGGTCAGAGAAGTCAAGCTCACAGATTAAGGGTACCAAATCCTTTGAACAGATTCTGAACGAGAGAACAGAAGAGGGTTCAAGCCTTAAATTTTCAAAGCACGCAAGCATGAGAATGCAGGACCGTGATATTGATTTATCAGAGGATCAGTGGGAGAGACTTGAGGACGGAGTCGCAAGAGCCGGACAGAAGGGAATCAGAGAATCGCTCGTTATGGTTGACAATCTTGCATTTATCGTTAATTGCAGCAACAACACAGTTATTACTGCAGTGGGCGAGGGCGAGGATAAGATTTTCACCAATATTGACGGAGCGATAGTTACCTGATTTATTCCAGAGAAACTACAAACCGCCGGACCTTATGGAGGCGGAGATGGCTGACTGCCAGAGGCCATCGTTAGTTTCATCCAATCCAGGAGGTACAATATTATGATGCGTTCGTTATATTCAGGTGTATCAGGTCTTAAAGTACACCAGACTAAAATGGATGTTATTGGTAATAACATTTCTAACGTTAACACAGTTGGATTTAAGTCCAGCCAGGTTAATTTTTCTGATATTCTTTATCAGACAACCAGCAATGCTTCAGGTCCTAACGCCAACACAGGCAAGGCCGGAATCAATGCCAAGCAGATAGGTCTTGGCTCAAGCGTTGCTTCTATTTCAACCACAATATCGGTTTCAGGCGGATCCCAGAGAACAGATAATGCTCTTGATGTAATGATTGAAGGCGAGCAGTTCTTCATCGTTAACAACGGCGTTACCAATTATTTCACCAAGGCAGGTGCGTTCAACGTTGATGCCAACGGTATTCTCTGTAATGCCAACGGATGTAAGGTAATGGGATGGCAGGTCGATACAAACGACCCCACCAAGACTGTTGCCGATACCGTTACCGAGCTCAGAGTTATGGCTCCCGAGACAATGTACATTGAGCCCGAGGCTACAACTAATGTATATGTAAGCGGTAATATCGATTACAAGGATACACAGCTCACTACCGATACAGGTAAGACTACTACAATGAGCTTCTATGATAACCTTGGACAGAGCTACATGGCTATCATGAAGGTTAAGCAGTCCGATGAGTTTTATAATGTTTACAATGTAACAATTACAAACATCCTTGATTCAAAGGGTGAGTCAATATTCGTTAAGAAGACTGAGGAAGACGACGGTACAATCACTTATTCACTGAGCGATACTCTCAATGCCTTCAGATTCGGCGATCAGGAAGTTTCTGCAACTGTTGATGAAGACGGAAGCGTTGTTATCGAGATGGAAGGCATTCCGCTTACCTTCGATATTGCAACCGGTAAGTTCGTAAGCATCGGCGGTGAGGAAGGCGCACAGAGCATTCCCTTCGAGGTAGTTGCAGAGCCTTCACCGTTCCAGGAGATTGACGTTGATTTCTCATCAATGACTATGTACGCTTCGAGCGGTTCTTCAAGCTTCTCCTGCCAGAGAGGTGCCAAGGAGAACGGTACCGGAGCAGGTAAGCCCCAGGGTAACATGACCGGTATCAGCGTTGATAATTCGGGACGTATCTACGGTACATATGATAACGGCGATAACAAGCTTCTGTGCCAGATCGCAGTAGCAAGATTCGCTAACGCAGCAGGTCTTGAGGCAATCGGTAACAACATGTATGCACAGACCATGAACTCGGGCGACTTCGATGGCGTAGGTGAGGATATCTCCGCTTCAGGCGGCAAGATGAACACCGGCGTTTTAGAGATGTCAAACGTAGACCTTTCAACTGAGTTTACTCAGATGATTACCACACAGCGTGGTTTCCAGGCTAACTCAAGAATTATCACAACATCTGATACACTTCTTGAGGAACTTATCAACCTGAAGAGATAATTTTAACATTGTGCTTTAAGGGGCGGAGAACAACCGCCCCTTGAAGTGATATATTGAGATAAGAGGCAGAAGCATATCAGAAGGAGGTGCAATTTTATGATTGACGTAACTCTCTTAAGCGGCAAAGAAATCACTATAAATGCCGATCTGATCGAGTCGGTCGAGGAGGTCCCCGACACAGTCATAAAGCTCTCCACGGGCAGAAAAATTATTGTTAAAGAAAGTAGACAAAAGGTTAAAAGTCTTGTAAAATTGTATAAGTGGGATGTTTTTAATCGTTTTACTGATGAAAATGAGTCTTAAATTTACGCAATTATGGAATTTTGAAACAATTAATTTGAGATTTTAGTTATACATTTATCATACAACGACAGGTGGTGCATTTATTTTGGATATAGCTACAATTATTGGTCTTGGCGCAGCTATGGGACTGATGCTGTTCGGTATTGCACAGGGTGATGACGGTATTATGTGTATCAAGGCATTCTGGGATCCCGCATCGGTTCTGATTACCTTCGGTGGCGCGTTCATGGGTACTCTTGCGACTCAGAGCTCACTCGGTACTTTCGTCAAGAATATCAAGACCTTCAAGCTTACGCTGAAGAAGGTCGAGATTAATGAAGAAGAAACAATAAAGTCAATTATCGACCTTTCCAACGTGGCCCGTAAGGAAGGTCTTTTGGCGCTTGAAGAAGCAGCTAACGGTATTGAGGATGAGTTCCTTAAAAAGGGACTTCTGCTTATCGTCGACGGTACCGATCCTGAGCTTGTACGTTCAATCATGGAGACTGAGCTTGCATGTATCGAGTCAAGACACTCTGATTCAATCGGTTTCTGGGAAGCGCTCGGAGCAGCAGGCCCTGCCTGGGGTATGATCGGTACACTTATCGGACTTATCAACATGCTCGGTAACCTGAGCGATATCAATTCCGTAGGACCTAACATGGCAGTTGCCCTTGTTACAACTTTCTACGGATCAGTACTTGCGAACTGGATTTGTACTCCCGTCGCTACAAAACTGAAGGCAAACAACTCTATAGAGATTTCAATGAAGGAAGTTATGGTAGAAGGTCTTCTTTCAATTCAGGCAGGCGAGAACCCCCGAGTAATCGAGGAGAAGCTCAAGTCCTTCCTGTCACCTGACCAGCGCGCTTCCTTCACACAGCAGCAAGGCGGTGAAGAGAATGGCTAAACGCAAGAAGTCTGATGGCGGCGGCGGAGGCGGCGCACCCGCGTGGATGTGTACTTTCTCTGACCTCATGAATCTGCTTTTGTGTTTCTTCGTTCTACTGTTCTCAATGTCAAGCGTTGACGCCGAGAAGTGGGAGCAGGTTGTTGCTTCAATGACTAACGCTTTCTCGATATTTACCGCAGGAAGCACCACAATCGGTAACGGCTCACTGGTCGGCATCGGTACCTCACAGCTCTCTGATCTGGATGAGAATTTCAATTCGACCGGACAGACATCTGTTGAACTTGGTGAGGATGAACGAGATGCGGCCAATGCTGAAACTAAGAATCCTGATTCACAGATAGGCGGCAAGACCACCGATAACCAGCAGGATTCTTCAGCAGCACAGGACCAGCAGAATACAGGCGGACAGAAGCAGGATCCTGAAATCGGCGGCAAGACACCTGAAGACAGTCAGTCAGCCGATGACAAGGATAAGAATCCCGGCGACCGGGACCAGAACAAGGACAAGGACAAAGACAAGGACAAGGATAAAGATCAGGATGCCGCACAGGACCAGCAGGACGCAGCGGGCAAGAAGGATGACGCTGACAAGACTGCAGGACAGACGGAGCAGACTGACGATTCCGGCAAGAAGAAGGAAGAGGATGTCGGCGGCAAGACAAAGGAAGAGGAAGACGGTGGCCAGACTCTTATCGATAAGCTTGCAGCATTAGGCAAGGCCGAAACCGAAGAGATGTTAGACAACATTGCTGAGATGACCGAGCGGTACAGCATAAGTGATATGCTTGAGATCACTATGGACAACGCAGGCAAGTATGTCGAGATTACTCTGAGCGGCTCGATGCTGTTTGATTCGGGAAGCGCAGACCTTCAGACCTCGTGTCTGCCCCTGTTATCAAAAATCGGTGACATCCTTAAAGTATATTCGACACATGATGTCGACATTATCGGACATACAGATAACGTGCCTATAAAATCAGCCAAGTTTGCTGATAACGATATTCTTTCATCTGCACGTGCAATAAGCGCAGCACAGTATCTTGTCAAGGAGAAGGGCATTGATGTCAAGCGCCTTTCATGGACCGGACGAGGCGAGTACGAGCCCGTAGCTTCCAATGCTACAGCAGAGGGACGTGCGCGTAACAGAAGAATAGAAATCAGAATTTACAACTCATACAATTCTAACAATTGATGGAGGAATTACAATGAAGAAGAATATGCTTGCGGTACTCATTCTCGTAGTACTTGTAGTGAATCTTACACTCACTGCATATACTGTATTTACCGTAGTACCCAATGCCAAGAGAACAGATCAGCTGATTACCAAGATCCTGCAGATTATCGATCTTGAACTTGAGTCACCTCTTCCTGAGGGAGTCAATATTTCCTGGAGCATTGAGGATGTTGTTAAGCTTAAGCTCGACGAGGCTACAACAAACCTTAAGATCGGTGAGGACGGCAAGGGACATTACGCAGTAATCAACGGCTCTATTACAATGAACTCTGCTGATGAGGACTATTCAAAGTACTCAGCTAAGGTTGAAGAGATGAAGACTGATATCAGATCATACTTCATTGCAGAAACAGCTAAGCATACTTATGAAGAGCTTCTTACGGAAGAGGGCAAGGCTGCAGTTAAGGCCGACATCTTAAGAGATATCCAGACTCTCTTTAGTTCAAAGTTTGTAGTTGATGTAACACTGGATTATCTGTTCCAGTAATAATTATTTTGTAACCGCGAGGAGGATCAGCTATGGGTGATGTCTTATCCCAAAGCGAAATAGATAACCTGCTGGCCGCACTGAGCAGCGGTGAACTCGACGCGGACGAGATGAAAGAAACGGCGAATGACAAAGTCGTTAAGAATTATGACTTCAATCGCCCTTCCAAGTTCTCAAAGGAACACCTGCGTACCCTCGAAATTATCTTCGAGCACTACAGCAGACTTTTATCTACGTCGCTCCCTGTTTACTTACGTAAGAATGTGCAGGTAGAGGTAATTAACTCGGAGGCTCAGGTCTACTCAGAGTTCTCAAACGCTCTGTCTAACCCCGTGCTTCTGGGCATTATCGATTTTTCGCCACTGGATGGTAATATTATCATCGAAATTGCCGATAACATCGGATACGCCATAGTTGACCGAATGTTAGGAGGCAACGGAACACCTCTTGAGAAGTCGAGAGATTTCTCAGAGATTGAGTTAGTTATCATTGAACGAATATTCACGGTTGTAACAAACCTGCTTTTGGAGCCCTGGGCTAACGTTGTTAAGCTTAATCCCAGACTTCAGCGAATTGAGACGAACTCACAGTTCGCTCAGATTATTTCTCCCAGTGAGATGGCGTCGATTATTACCATGAACATGAAGATCGGTAATATCGAGGGTATGATAAATGTCTGCCTGCCTTATGAGGTTCTCGAACCCGTTATTGACAAGCTGAACACAAAGTACTGGTACTCAACTGCCAAGGTTACCGACTCGTTCGCGTACAAGGAGCAGCTTGAGATTGCCATTGCAAAGGCAAGAATCCCTATCAGAGCTGAGCTTGGCCGAAGCACTATTTCCCTTAATGATTTCGTCAACATCCAGAGAGGCGATATCATTAAGCTCAATACCAAGACCAGTGATGAGCTGGCAGTATATGTCGGCAATATCAAGAAGTTTTTAGCACTGCCCGGATCTTCGTCAGATTCGTATGCAGTTAAAATATCACAAGTAATTAACGAGGAGGAATAGCTATATGGATGGCATGCTTTCGCAAGAAGAAATCAATGCATTGCTTAGCGGCATGGGCCCTGAAGACGGCGCAGCTGATGGCGGTGCATCAGGTTCTGCGGACGATGGCGCGGCAGCGGCAGCCGGCTCCTACAGCGATACTCTGACTGATGCTGAGAAGGACGCGGTTGGTGAGATTTCCAATATTAGTATGGGTACCGCGGCAACCACACTTTCTTCACTGCTCAACCAGAAGGTTAACATCACAACGCCTAAGGTTTCGTATGCAAGATGGGATGAACTCCTTGCAAGCTACGAGAAGCCTTGCGTTTTCATTCAGATTTATTACACTGCAGGACTTGACGGCAACAACATCCTCATCATGAAGGAATCCGATGTTAAGATCATCACGGACCTTATGATGGGCGGCCCCGGCGTAGAGACTGAGGGTGAACTCTCAGAACTGCACCTGAGCGCTATATGCGAGGCCATGAACCAGATGATGGGTTCATCGTCAACCTCCATGTCAGCGATGCTCGACAAGAAGATTGATATCAGCCCGCCTACAGCGAGCCTTGTGGATTTCTCTGCAGCTATCGAAGGCAAGGATATTGCTGATTTCCTCGCACATGACTTCGTTAAGGTAAGCTTCAGAATGGAGATTGGCGATCTCATCGACAGCGAGATCATGCAGCTCTATTCATTTGACTTCGCAAGAGGACTGTACAGTCACTTCATGCAGTACAGCGGCGCACAGACAGAAGCAGCAGCACCTGCTCCCGAACCCGCACCTGCTCCTGCACCTGCAGCACCTGCAGCACCCGCGGCTCCCGAGCCTCAGATGCAGCCTCAGATGCAGCCTCAGATGATGGCACAGCCTATGCCCGGACAGCCCATGCAGGGTATGTATCAGATGCCCGCGCAGGATGTCAATATTTCTCCTGTTGCATTCCAGCCGTTCGTACAGATGAATTCACCTCTGCTTACGACAGCCAATATAGACCTGCTCCTCGATGTTCCGCTTGAGGTTACTGCTGAGCTTGGACGTACGAGTAAGTCAATCAAGGAGATTCTTGATTTCTCACCCGGAACCATTATAGAGCTTAACCGTCTTGCAGGTGAGCCTATCGATGTTCTTGTTAACGGCAAGTTCGTTGCCAAGGGCGAGGTAGTAGTTATCGAGGAAGCATTCGGTATCCGTGTAACTGAGGTCGTTAAGTAAGGGGTAGCTTATGATTTTTCTTGATATCGCAGCCGGTTATTCCGGAATACAGAGCGTTCTCAAACTGATAGGACTGATTATTCTGTGTGCAATAATCATTGCCGCGAGCTATTTCACCACAAGATTTGTGGGCAAGAGAGAAGCGGGGATGACTGGCAATTCGAATTTTAAGTCCATCGACGTGTACCGTATTAACCAGAACAAATATCTTCAGATAGTTCAGATCGGAACCCGATATTTTGTGATAGCAGTATCCAAGGATAATGTCACGGTTCTGACCGAACTTAACAAAGAGGACATCACTTATTTCAGGGATGATTCAAAGAAAGTATCCTTCAAAGATATCATGGCGAGGGTTACAAAAGGAACGCCCACGGAGGATAAGGAAGAGCCCTCGAATGAGGAAGAAAAATAATCAAATAAATGCAATAATTTTAGTGGGAACAGGCTTGCCTGTTCCCACAACTTGTATTATAATTTATAGTGAATAACGAGATATTGTGTTATTCTACAAAAACTGCCCTGACAGCCAGCTGAAACGGCAGTTACAAATTCAAAACAGAAAAGGTTGATATACCATGAAATTTTTAGCCGGGAAGAAGACAATGTTGAAAGCCCTGGTATTTGGGCTTCTTCTCTCCATGATGTGTGTGTTGACCTTTGTTTCTCATGCTCCGATATCTGTTGGAGCGACTGAGGAATCAACACTCACCAAATCTAATGAGTCTACCGACAAGAAAGCCAATTATCTTGAAGGTGATTTAGGAGGCCTTACATTCAGTTTTTCAGGGGATGGCACGGGCTCCCTTTCGGCGACTCTCCAGATCCTTCTGATTATCACTCTGATTTCCCTTGCACCGTCTATTCTTGTAATGCTCACTTCGTTCACAAGAATAATTATTGTTCTGCATTTCGTGAGGACGGCGCTTGGTACGCAGACCACACCTCCTAACCAGGTGCTTATCGGTCTGTCACTGTTCCTTACTCTGTTCATTATGGCTCCCACCTTCAATCAGGTCAACGAACAGGCAATCAAGCCGCTCTCAAACGGCGACATTACCTATGAGCAGGCATTTGAGCTCGGCATGGAGCCCATAAGGGAGTTTATGTTTGATCAGATGGACGGCAGTGAGAAGGATCTTTCTATGTTCCTTGATATTGCAGGTATCGAAAGTGTCGAGACAAGAGCTGATGTTCCTACGAGAGTTCTTATTCCTGCATTTATAATCAGCGAGCTGAGAATCGCGTTTATTATCGGATTCCTGATATACATACCGTTCCTTATCATCGACATGGTTGTTTCTTCGACGCTTATGTCGATGGGTATGATGATGCTTCCGCCCACTACGATTTCGATGCCTTTCAAGATTCTGCTCTTTATTGTTGCAGACGGATGGGATCTGATTATCGGGCAGGTTGTCAAGACGTTTTTCTAGCTGAGGAAGAGGGTTTAAGTTATGGATGAGAATGTACTTGTAACGCTTCTTGTAGAAACGTTATACCTGATTATCAAAGTAAGCGCACCCATGCTTTTGGTGTCTTTGGCTGTAGGTCTGATACTCAGTATCCTGCAGACGGTCACATCAATTCAGGAACAGACGCTGACCTTTGTGCCTAAGCTTTTAAGCATATTCCTGGTGCTCATGCTGTGCGGCAACTGGATTATGAAGAATGTGGCAGAGTATTTTGAATACCTGTGCAACAATTTTGCGACGTATATCAGGTAGTTTTTAGTTATTGGGGATGTATGAGGTTACTATTACGGAGGAGGAATCTTAAGTGAACATTACACTTGAACAGCTTGAGTTTTTCTTCGTAATACTTGTGAGAATTACCGGCTTTATTTACACGGCTCCGTTCTTTGGACTTAAGAATGTACCCTTCAGAGTCAAAATCGGTTTCTCTTTGGGACTTGCAGTTATCATGTTCTATGTGCTCCCGTATGAGCCGCTTGTATATTCGGGAACCATAGGCTACGCGATATTAGTAGCCAAAGAGGTCTTAGCCGGAGTAATTCTCGGATTCTTCGCCAATATCTGTTATCAGATTCTTGCCTTTGCAGGGCAGCTCCTTGATATGGAGATCGGCTTCTCCATGGTCAACGAAATTGATCCTGTTACAAGTGCTCAGGTTACTGTAAGCGGCAATCTGTATTCTTACGCAGTTATGCTGATGATGATGGTCACATATATGCACCATTATCTTCTTGATGCCCTCATCGACAGCTACACGCTTGTCCCCATCGGGAACGTGACTATTAATCCTTTGATTTATTCCGCGGCTGTCAAGTTCATGGGCGATTATTTCGTTCTTGCTTTCAGAATAGTGCTTCCCGTATTCGCGGCCATGCTGATTGTCAACACGGTTCTTGCGATACTTGCGAGGGTGGCACCGCAGTTAAGTATGTTTGTTATTGGTATTCAGCTCAAGGTATTCGTGGGACTTGCGGTAATGGTCGTTATGATCAAGATGCTGCCCGGTATTGCAGAGCTGATCTTTGACGAGATGATGGAGGTTATGCGTGCGGCAATTGCTTATTTATGAAGCTGACGAAGCGGCGCCTGAGGCTGTCTTTAGTGAAGACAGAGAGTGGAATAGGCTGATTCGGATGAACCTCCAGTTCTTCGCGGAAGAGGGCGAGGGCGGTGAGAAGACCGAGGAAGCTACGCCGAAGAAGTTAGAGGACGCGAGAAAGGAAGGCCAGGTCGCAAGAAGTATTGAGCTTGTAACTGCTTTCGGACTGATTACACTGTTCGGTATGCTAAAGGTCTTCATGACATATCTGGTCAATGGCTTCGTTGACAATTTCAATCTGATTTACGGGTCGATATCGACCTACTCAAAAGAGATATTTAACCGCAATTATGCGGCCATGTATATTAATACGGCGATGAAGAGAGTACTGCTCATTGCGCTTCCGATGTTCGCCGGGGCAATGTTCGTGACTATAGCCATCAATGCCTTTCAGGTCAAGTGGCAGCCCACGACCAAGCCTTTAGAGCCTAAGCTGTCAAAGCTTGATCCCATCAAGGGCTTCAAGCGCATGTTCTCGCTAGATAAGCTGGTTGAGCTTCTGAAAGCGATAGTCAAGATAGCGGTTGTAGGCTTCCTTGCTTATGACACCTTCAGAGACCAGGTCGGTATTGTAAGCCTTGTGTACGGACTGGACCTGTTCACTGCGATAATCCTTATAGGCAATATTGTTATTAACTTCGGACTGAAGGTCAGCATAGTGTTCCTGATAGTCGGCGTGGCAGATTATATTTACCAGAAATTCAAGTTTGCCAAGGATATGCGAATGACCAAGCAGGAGATCAAGGACGAGTTCAAACAGACCGAAGGTGATCCCAAGATTAAGGGTCAGATCAGGCAGAAGATGCGTGAGGCGTCACAGCGGCGTATGATGCAGAAGCTGCCCGAGGCAGACGTTGTTATTACAAACCCTACACACCTTGCGTGCGCTATCAAGTACGATAAGGAAGTGTCAGAGGCGCCCGTGCTTATAGCCAAAGGTGCCGATTATCTCGCACAGAAGATTAAAGAGGTGGCGAGAGAGAATTTTATTCCTATTGTTGAGAATAAGCCGCTCGCGCGAATGCTGTACCACAACGTGGAGCTTGATGAGGAGATTCCTGAAGAGCTCTATCAGATGACAGCCGAAGTGCTCGCTTATGTATATTCAATTAATGGCAAAATGTAACCCGAAGGAGCATAGATTATGAAGCTAAGTTTTAAGTCCCTGTCGAACTACGCAGTCGGCATCTACACTTTAGCAATCATAATATTTTTCATTATCCCGATACCATCAGTGCTGTTGGATGTTTTGGTAGCCCTTAATATCTCGATAGCAATGATAGTATTGTTTAATGCGCTCTTCTCGCCGGAGGTCCTCAATATGTCGACCTTCCCCACAATACTGTTATTCACGACACTGTTCAGAATATCGCTTAACGTTTCGTCTACGAGACTTATTCTTTTGAACGGTAATCCCGGTAAGGTCATTACCCAGTTCGGTACCTTCGTAGGCGGCAACAATCTGATTGTCGGAGCCATTATTTTCATAATCATCATTCTTGTTCAGTTCCTCGTAATCAACAAGGGCTCTGAGCGAGTATCCGAGGTTACCGCACGATTCACCCTCGATGCGATGCCCGGTAAGCAGATGGCTATCGATGCCGATTTGAATACGGGAGCAATCGATGACCAGGAGGCTAAGCGCCGCCGTGAGAAGATCCAGGAGGAGTCAACCTTCTTCGGATCCATGGATGGTGCTACGAAGTACGTTAAGGGAGATGCGGTAGCAGGCCTTATCATTACAATAATCAACTTTGTGGGCGGACTCGTAATCGGAATTACTTCCGGAGGAATGGATGCGACTTCGGCACTCCAGCAGTACGGACTGCTCACAATCGGTGACGGTCTTGTAAGCTCGATGCCTTCACTTATGATTTCACTGGCAACCGGTGTTCTCGTAACCAAGGTATCCAAAGAGGCAGATGTCGGCGAGCTTCTGGTTACACAGCTGTTCTCGATTCCCAGAGTTCTCTACATAGTAGGCGCGGCTATGATAATCCTCGGCTTCACACCGCTGCCCTGGTATATATTCATTCCGTTCGGCGCAATGTTTATTGCCGCAGGAATTTCAATCGACAGAAAGATCAAGACCAAGAGCGTCGAGAAGGAGGTCTCAACAGACGAGACCGAGGCCTCCGAAATCAGACGTCCCGAGAATGTTGTATCGCTTTTGCAGGTTGACCAGATTGAGCTCGAGTTCGGCTACGGAATTATTCCTTTGGCTGACACGAATCAGGGCGGTGACCTTCTGGACCGAGTCGTTCTTATCAGAAGGCAGATTGCTCTGGAATTAGGCTGTGTTGTTCCTACGATTCGACTCAGGGATAACATCCAGCTCAATCCGAACCAGTACATTATCAAAATCAAAGGTGTACCCGTTTCTGAGGGTGAGATATTATTCGACCACTACATGGCCATGAATCCCGGCTATGTCGAGGAAGAAATCACAGGTATTCCCACATTTGAGCCCAGCTTCCATCTGCCGGCTCTGTGGATTACCGAGTCGCAGCGAGAAAGGGCAGAGTCATACGGCTACACGGTTGTTGACCCGCCTTCGATTATCGCGACACATCTTACAGAGATTGTCAGACGTCATCTCGACGAGCTGCTCTCAAGGCAGGATGTGCAGAATCTTATCAACAATATTCAGGAACAGAATCAGACCCTTGTCTCAGAGCTTGTGCCTAAGCTTCTGACCGTAGGCGAGATTCAGAAGGTACTCCAGAACCTCTTACGGGAGGGCGTATCAATAAGAGACCTTGTTACGATTTTTGAAACACTTGCCGATTACGCGCCGACTACTCATGATACCGATGTTCTTACGGAGTATGTACGCCAGAGCCTTAAGCGTGCCATCTCAGCGAAGAATTTCCCTAAGAATGAGAAGAACAGCGTAGTAACGCTTGATCCTAAGGTAGAGCAGGAGATTATGGCAAGCGTCAAGACCACCGAGCAGGGCTCGTACATCAGCTATGACCCGGACAAGACACAGAAGCTTATGGAATCTGTTAAGGACGAGGTCGAGAAGCTTGAGAACATGGGACGTAATCCTATTGTTATCACTTCTCCTATAGTTCGAATGTACTTTAAGAAACTCACGAAGGACTATTATCCGGACTTAATAGTCATTTCGTATAACGAGATAGAATCAGATGTGGAATTACAATCAGTTGGGATGGTGACAGTTAAGTGATTATCAAGAAATTCCAGGGCAGTACAGAGACGGAAGCCATTATGCTGGCCAAGCAGGAGCTGGGTTCCGAAGCCATTGTGACGAATGTCAGGCAGATCAGGCCTAAGGGCATCGTGCGTCTGTTCAAGAAGACTGTTTATGAGATAACGGCAGCTCTTGACGAGACTCCGCCTAAGCCGGAACTCTCCAGAAAGGAGAGCATTAAGGCTCTGTTTAAGGATAACCCTGATATTATTTTCGACGACGATGATGAGAAGGACAAAAAGGCAGGGGAGACTAAAACTGCGCCTTTCGCAGATGCGGCTTCTTTAGAGCTGAAGCTCAATAATCTCACGACTATGATTGAGCAGAAGATCAACGAGGGCGGTCTTGCGCGCAAGAGCGAAGAGCAGGTCAAGGCTCCTGAAACCGATGCCATGTCTGACAAGAACGTAGCCTGCATAAGGCTTGTCTACAATCAGCTGGTCAACAACGAAGTCGATGAGAAGTATATAAACCAGATCATCAGCGAAATCGAGCCTACCATCAAGAAGGACGCGCCTGTTGAGAACATCATCTCGGCTATTTACCAGAAGATAGTTCTTAAGCTGGGCAAGACTGAGGTTCTTGATTTGGGCTCGGGCAAGGTCAAGTATATATTCTTCATCGGCCCTACGGGTGTCGGCAAGACTACGACCATCGCCAAGATTGCGTCGAAGCTTAAGCTCGACCGAAAGCTCAATGTGGCGCTTCTTACCTCTGATACTTATCGTATTGCAGCGGTTGAGCAGCTTCACACCTATGCGAACATCCTTAACGTTCCGCTCAAGGTAGTTTATAACGACGCGGAGCTTGCTACGGCACGTGAGGAGCTCGCAGCATATGATGTAGTTCTCGTTGATACCGCGGGACGCTCACACAGAGACAGAGAACAGCGCGACGATATCGAGAGACTTATAAGTGCAATTCCTGAGGAAGAGAGAGAAATCTTCTTAGTTCTCTCAGTCACCACAAAATACAGGGATCTCGTTGAGATTACCGAGGCTTATTCGGAGATCTCAAATTACAAACTTATCTTCACAAAGCTTGATGAAACAACATATCTGGGCAACATATTCAACGTGCGCCTGCTTACGGGAGCTCCGCTTTCGTACGCGACCTTCGGTCAGAAGGTTCCCAACGACATCAGTGTTGTCGATGCCCAGACTATAGCTAAACAACTGTTAGGAGGTGCCAACTAATGGACCAGGCCGATCAGTTAAGAAAACTGGTAAATAAACAAAAAAAGGTCCGCAAGGTCTCACGTGTTATCACGGTGACCAGCGGTAAGGGCGGCGTAGGCAAATCAACCATGACCGTCAATCTTGCAATAGCAATGTCACGTATGGGCAAGCGTGTAATCGTTCTTGATGCGGATTTCGGACTTGCCAACATTGAGGTCATGCTTGGAATCAGACCTTCATACAATCTTGCCGATCTGATGTTCAGAGGCAAGGAGCTGAGAGAGATTATCACGGAAGGACCTGAGGGCATCGGATTTATTTCGGGCGGTTCAGGAATCCAGGAGCTCTCAAGACTGACAAGAGATCAGGTTATCTATCTGGTACAGAAGCTCTATGAGCTCGATGAGCTCGCAGATGTTATTCTGGTTGATACCGGTGCGGGAATCTCTGATTCCGTACTTGAATTCGTTTCAGCCAGCAACGAGGTACTGCTTGTTGCAACACCTGAGCCCACCTCGATAACCGACGCGTATGCGCTCCTTAAGACACTCAACAGAAAGAGCGATTTCTCAAAGGAGAACACTAAGATTAAGATGATAGCCAACAGAATCAAGGATGCTGAGGAAGGCCAGAATCTGTTCCAGAAGCTGGGCGTTGTAGCTATGAAGTTCCTCAATATCCAGATTGACTATCTGGGCGGAGTCCTTCAGGACCCCAACTGCCAGAAGGCAGTAATGCAGCAGGAGCCTGTTATTCTTGCTTATCCTTCTGCTACCACAGCCGTTACGGCAGAACAGATTGCAGCGAAGCTTTTGGATGTTGAGCTTGAGGTATCTGAGGGCACAGGCATCGCGCAGCTGTTTAACAGATGGATGAAGAGCATATATAAAAAGAAGAGTACCGCAAAACAGTAATTGAAGTTACAGGGAAGGGATGTCATGATTTCGAAATTTCTTAGAATAGGAGATAAAATCGAGCTGAAAAGGTACAGCTTAGCTGAGCAGACTGATGAGAAGCCGAGATTATACAACAGCCAGCTTCTTGATATCAAGAATGAAGATCAGCTCAGTATTGCTGTGCCTATTGAAGGCGGCAGAATTATCCCCTTAGAGATCGGAGGAAGATACGAACTCAGTTTCATCACTTCTACAGGTATATATAAATGTAAGGCTGAGATTTCTAACCGCTGCAAACAGGGCAACCTGTATTTCCTTGTAATGGGAATTCTTTCAGAGCTTAGAAAGGACCAGCGAAGACAGTATTACCGACTTGAGAAGATTAAACCCCTCGGATATCACAAACTCGAGGGTGAGGAGGGCGACGCATTCAGCAAGGTGATGGATAACCGCTTTGCGAATGATTTAGAGAGAAGAACCATATTTAATAAACTGAGAGATTTAAGGGGACAGGACAAAAAGGGAACGCTCAGCAACATAAGCGGAGGCGGTATAAAGTTCCATTCTGATGAAGAATTGCATGCCGGAGACATAATAAGGTTAAGATTATTACTCGATGACATGGACACTGAACCGCTTGATCTGTTCGCAAGGGTAATTGCCTCTGAGAAGGCTATAAATAAGAACATGAACAACGAACACAGAATAGAATTTGTTAACATAAATCGCGATACGCGAGAAAAAATTGTAAAATATGTGTTTAGTGAAGAAAGAAAACAGAGACAAAAGGAGTCAGGTGCGTTATAATACATATTAGCAAAAATCAATTCGTTAAAAAGCGAAGAAGGAGACGACATGCCTAAAAATTTACTAGTAGTTGATGACTCTGCACTCATGAGAAGAGTATTGTCTGATATAATAGAGGACGATAAGAGATTTGTGCAGGCAGACGCAGCCAACAATGGTCTCGAAGCTTACGACCTGATCGTCAGCAATCCCGACAAGTACGACCTGATTATCCTGGACATTAACATGCCTAAGATGAACGGCATTCAGCTGATGGAGAAGATGAATGAGAAGAACATTCACATTCCTACTCTGATAGTCAGCACGATTGCCAAGGAAGGTGCTGCCGAGACGCTTCAGTGTCTTGAACTCGGTGCAGTTGATTTCATTACTAAACCTGACAGTTTCCTCGAAACCAAGAGCGAGAAGTTTAAGAACAAGGTTATCCAGTTTATGTGCGTGGCACTTTCAATGGATACCGGCGAAGGATCAGTCTTAAGTTCGTTACAGCCTGTTGCTCCCAAACCTATCGAACCGCCCAAGCCGATCGAGCCTCCCAAGCCCATTGAGCCACCTAAGGTAATGGATGTAATTACACCCATAGGCAAGGCTAAGGAAGATGCGCTTACCAAAGTAACTGATACAGCGAATTCAGCAATATCGAAGGCTAAGGCTGCTGCTGAGAAAGCAGCGGAGAATGCGGCTAAGAAGGATAATCCCCCTTCTGTGCTTGACTCGCTTACACCCCGCAAGACAAGTGAGGTTAAGGAAGAAGCACAGGTTCCCGAAACGGAGAGCACAGACGATAAGAAGAAGGGCAGAGATGCACTCGACGGCCCTATGTCTTATGTTAAGGTAACGGATTTCAAACGTAAGCCTCATGTGGATGTGAACAGTGACAACAAGCTTGTTGCCATTGCGTGCTCAACCGGAGGTCCTAAGGCCCTTCAGCAGGTTATTCCTTTCCTTCCTAAGGAACTTAACGCACCTGTTGTTCTGGTACAGCACATGCCCGAAGGCTTCACCGGAACTCTTGCTTCAAGACTTAACGAGATGTCTTCTATTGATGTTGTTGAAGCTGAGGACGGAGTTGTTCTTGAAAAAGGCAAGGTCTATATTGCCAAGGGCGGTAAGCACTTAAGAGTTAAGAAGAAATCAAAGGATTTCGTCGTCGAACTGGGAGATGACGAACCCAGAAATTCTCTTCGCCCCTGCGCCGACATTATGTACGAATCTTTAATGAACCTCGATGTGGATGAGATTGTCTGTGCTGTCCTGACCGGTATGGGAAGCGACGGTACCAGAGGAATCGGTCAGCTCGGAGCGAAGAAGAATATATACGTAATCGCTCAGGACGAAGCAAGCAGTACAGTATACGGAATGCCCAGAATGATCAAAGAGGCTGAACTCACCGACGAGGTTGTCACATTAAGTTCCATAGCGGAATCCATTACAAAGGTTATCGGAGTCCGCAAATAATAGCAGATGGAGGTTTAATATGGACGTAAGTCAGTATCTTGAGATTTTTATTGAAGAGACGAAGGAACATCTTCAGAGCCTTAATGAACAGCTTCTTGTTCTCGAGAAGGAGCCCGAGAATAAGGACACAATCAATGAAATTTTCCGTGCGGCCCACTCACTTAAGGGTATGGCAGGAACCATGGGTTACAAGAGAATGCAGAAGCTGACCCATGATATGGAGAACGTTTTCCAGGAAATCAGAAATGATAAGATGAAGGTATCATCAGAGCTTGTCGACGGTCCGTTCAGAGGCCTTGATGCTCTTGAGGGATATCTTGATAACATTGTCAACACCCAGGATGAAGGCACGAACGATAATCAGGACTTAATTGACTTATTTGCCCATGAGCTTGAAATCGGTCTTAACGGCGGCGGCGGTGGAGAAGCAGCAGCACCTGCAGCTGCAGCAGCAGCTACAGAGGCAGCGCCCGCAGCTGAGGCAGCACCCGCAGCAGAAGGATCAAAGCTTACCAACGGCATTGATGCCCTTACATATAATGAAACTGATAAAGCAGCCATTGCCAAAGCTTATGAAGAAGGCATGAGCGCTTACGCAATCAGCGTTGAGATTCAGGACAGCTGTGTTCTTAAGGCAGCACGTGCATTCCTGGTATTCAAGGCGATTGAACCTATGGGCGAGACCATTAAGTCTCTTCCCGATGCACAGAAGATTGAAGATGAGAAATTCGACTTTGACTTCTCTATGGTAGTTGTTACCAAGGCAAGCGTTGACGAACTCAAGGCAGCTATCCTTAATGTATCAGAAATCAAGGATGCTCATATTGAGAAGATCGAGCCTGCTAAGCAGGAAGAGAGCAAGGCAGCTGAAGCTAAGCCCGCAGCAACAGGTGGAGCAGCAGCCGCAGCAGCACCCGCAGCCGCAGCAGCACCCGCAGGCGGTGCAGCAGCACAGAGCAAGGGCAAGCCCGTAGTCAACAGATCAGTCCGTGTTGATATTGAGAAGCTGGACGACCTTATGAACCTCGTCAGCGAGCTTATTATCGCGAAGAACGGTCTTGTATCAATTTCACCTTCAGACCTCTCATCAGGAGACGATTCCAAGAGAAGCAGCTTCCGTGAGCAGGTTGAATATCTTGAGAGAATTACCACAAACATCCATCAGAGCGTTATGAAGGTTCGAATGGTTCCTATCGAGAGCGTTGTTAACAGATTCCCTCGTATGATCCGAGACCTCTCAAAGAAGCTTGATAAGAAGATGGAGCTGTACATGAGTGGTGAGGAGACCGAGCTTGACCGTACAGTTATCGATGAGATCGGCGATCCCCTTCAGCATATTCTCCGTAACGCAGCAGACCACGGTCTTGAGAGCAACGAAGAGCGTGTTAAGGCAGGTAAGCCTGAGGTTGGTTCAATCTTCCTCGATGCATATCAGGAAGGCAACAACGTAGTCATCGAGGTTAGAGATGACGGCGGCGGAATCAACGTAGAGAAGGTTAAGCGTAAGGCTATTGAGAAGGGTACCATCACAGAGGAACAGGGCGAGGCAATGTCCGATAAGGATATCATCGACCTTCTGTTCAGACCAAGCTTCTCAACAGCAGAAACTATTTCAGATATTTCCGGCCGTGGTGTTGGTCTTGACGTTGTTAAGACTAAGATTGAGGCTCTGGGCGGCAACGTAGAATGTAAGACGGTTCTCGGCGAGGGTTCAACCTTCACAATCAGACTTCCTCTTACTCTTGCTATTATCCAGGCTCTCATGGTTGTTATCGGCAAAGAAAAATATGCTATTCCGTTAGGAAGCATTCAGACAATTGAGGACGTTCCTACAACAGACATCAAGTATGTTGAGGGCAAGGAAGTCATCAATCTGCGCGGTACCGTTATTCCTCTTGTAAGACTCGAGAAGATTCTTGATGTTCCCGATGCTAAGCAGGATGCGGAAAGCCTCACGGTTGTTATTGTTGCCAAGGGCGAGAAGCAGGCAGGTCTTGTAGTTGATGACCTGATCGGACAGCTTGAAATCGTTATTAAGTCAATCGGCAAGTATATTAACAACAGCAAGATGATCAGTGGCGCTACCATCTTAGGCGATGGCGAAATCGCTCTGATCCTCGATGCCAATACATTAGTATAAGGAGGCTCAAATCATGGCAGATCATACTAACGCAATCGCAAGTCTTGATTCAACTCAGTACATTGGTGTCATTATTGGCAACGAGCAGTACGGAATTGATATTAAGTATATAGACAACATCGTTAAGATGCAGAGAATTACCCGTGTTCCCAAGGCTCAGCCTTATTTCCTCGGCGTAATCAACATCAGAGGTGAAATCATTCCCGTAATGAGCCTCAGAATCAAGTTCGGCAAGGAGAAGGATGATTTCAACAACAAGACACGAATCCTTATCATCAAGCCTGAGCAGCAGGCGGCCGTAGGATTCATCGTTGATGAAGTTAAGGAAGTTGTCAACCTTACAGAGGATGATATCGACCGCAGCAATGCAGCAGATGACAAGAACACATCTATCT
>X415_White_Rhinoceros__coassemble_102_pt1 | contig 25605 bp, 25 predicted proteins | sample X415_White_Rhinoceros__metabat2_high_PE_001 | metagenome-assembled genome bin X415_White_Rhinoceros | reverse complement strand
TCGTTGATGAAGTTAAGGAAGTTGTCAACCTTACAGAGTATGATATCGACCGCAGCAATGCAGCAGATGACAAGAACACATATATCTTTGGTGTCGGCAAACATGCCAAGGGTCTGATTTCACTACTCAATATCCAGTCAGTTATTGAAGAGAAGGAAGCACCCACCAAGGAATAAAGGAGGTAACATAAGGTGTCTACACGTTTGGAAGAATTCTCGGATATGGAATTTGATGTTCTGAAAGAAATATCCAATATCGGAGCAGGTAATGCTACGACCGCGATTTCAGAAATGATGGGAATTAAGGTCAACATGGATGTCCCTGTAATCAAGTTCCTTGAATTCAAGGAGCTGGCCGAGGTAATCGGCGGAGCGGAGAACCTTGTTGTCGGGATTCTTCTTGGTCTTGAGAAGGACATTGACGGAATGATGATGTTCGTTATGGACAAGCATTCCGCAGAGTGTATCATCGCCAGCATCCTCCACACCGAAGTCGTACCCGGTGCAGATTTCACTGAGATGGGACTTTCGGTTCTACAGGAACTGGGCACCCTTATAGCAGGTTCGTATCTGTCGGCGATTTCTTCACTGACCGGACTTTCTATATCGCCTACAGTACCTTATCTTTCAATTGATATGGCGGGAGCCATTCTATCGGTTCCTGCCATAGAATATGGCAAAGTCAGCAACAAGGCGCTTCTGATACAGTCGGAATTCGGTGACGAAGAACTGACTGTTGACGGATACTTTATTCTTGTACCTACGCTCGATGCGTTTGAGACAATATTCAGTTCACTGGGATTAAAATAACGATAAGGAATTAAGTTTATGGGTGAAATGATTAAAGTCGGCATGGCCGATATGAATGTCTGCAGAGCGCCTGATGCGATTACCACTCTTGGTCTCGGCTCCTGTATCGGAGTTGTCTTATACGATACGAGAACTAAGATATGCGGTATGGTGCATGTAATGTTGCCTGACAGCTCAATTATTAAGAGTAATGACAATCCTGCCAAGTTCGCGGATACGGGAATTAAGGCGATGCTTGATAAGCTCGCAGGCATGGGAGTCAATAAGTCAGCGCTTTTGGCTAAGATGGCCGGAGGTGCGCAGATGTTCGCGTTCAATACCAGCAACGATATGTTAAAAGTTGGACAAAAGAACGCTGAAGCAGTCCGTAAGCAGCTTCAGAGCAACGGAATCCGCATTGTGGCGGAGGATTGCGGTGATACCTACGGACGTACAATAGAGTTCTATCCTGAAACACAGGAACTTGTTATTAAGGCTATTGGTAAGCCTATCAAAAAAATATAGGGTTGGTGTCAAAGTGAAAGACAAACCTCTTGCAATTTTTATTACGCTTCTGGGTGGCGCGGTCTCATGTATTTGTTGTATACTAAAAGGGACCGGGCTGCTTTGGACGTTATTAATTACTCTTATTACGCTTCTTGCATTCATGATTATCGGACTGATAGTCAATACATTGATTACCGAAGTCAAGAATGAGCTCTTCGAGAAAGAGAAGGAAGAGATCAGAAAGGCAGATGCCGAAAGACGTGAAAGAGAGCTTCAGGAGCTTGAAGCAGCAGAGAACGGGGGCGCTTCCAAAAAGGAAGAGCAACAGAATTCAGACAATACGGATAGTACAGAGAATACAGAGAACACAGATAATACCACGAATGAGGAAGGAGTTTAATCGAGTATGGCAGTCGATAAGGATAAACTCTGGAGCGAATATTCCCGGACGAGGTCAGCTGAGACCAGGGAGCAGCTCATTATCGAGTATGCGCCGCTTGTCAAGCTTGTGGCAGGCAAGCTCAGCATGTACCTGGGATATAACGTAGAATTTGACGATCTGGTCGGATATGGGGTGTTCGGCCTGATTGATGCAATTGATAAATTTGATTACGGCAAGGGAGTTAAGTTCGAGACCTATGCGTCTCTTCGAATCAGAGGAGCAATCCTCGACCAGATTCGTAAGATGGACTGGATTCCAAGAACCGTCAGACAAAAGCAGAAACAGCTTGATAATGCGTACCGCGCCGTAGAGGAGCGTACAGGAAGACTTGCAACTGATGATGAGGTTGCTGCCGAGCTCGGAATCAGTGTTGATGAGCTTGACAATCTCCAGAACGAGACCAAGGTAACGAATATTATTTCCTTGGACGAGTACATGGAGCAGGGAGAGGTCCACATGGAGCCCAGAGCCGACAAGGACTATATGCAGCCTGAGAAGGTGGTCGAGAAGGCCGAACTCAAGCGTCTGCTTATGGAAGTGCTCGAGACTCTTACGGAGAAGGAGAAGAAGGTTATTACTCTTTATTACTATGAAGAGCTGACACTTAAAGAAATAAGCCAGGTTATGGAAGTATCTGAATCACGTGTATCACAGCTGCATTCAAAGGCTCTGATCAAGATGAAACAGAGACTGGGAAGTAATATGGAGATGTTCTTAGGGTAATCAAATATATACTTGGGGGGAAGAACTATGCAGAACGGATATTTTAAGCTTGAGAAGCGCAAGGACGGAACTTACCTTATCGTGTATCCGCCGTTTGATATGGGGGCACCGTGTGATCCTGTTGAGGTTACACGTTATCTTGACGGATTCAATATCGATTATGCCAAAAACGACGTATACGACGTGGTTAAGGAAGCTCTGACCGAAGAGAACGAAGTGAGACTTACAACACTTTTAGTCGGTAATATCGACGAGGAAGTGTTTGTTTCCATGTCTTCAGACGGCAATTCAGCAATCGGCAGGTTCTATCCGCCTTCGACTGACGGCAGGGCATTCACCAAGGAAGATATTATTCATCAGCTTGGACGCCAGGGCGTTAAGTTCGGAATCATTGAGGAAGCAATAGACAAGTACATGTCTGAGCATCACTATTGTACTTCGTATGTTCTGGCACAGTCCGAGATGCCTGAAGAGGGCAGGGATGCGTCCATCGAATATCATTTCAACACAGATCTCTCACGTAAGCCCAAGCTTAATGAGGACGGTTCGGTTGATTTCCATCAGCTGGACACCGTAAGCCATATCGAGAAGGATATGGTACTTGCTACGCTTACTCCCGCCATTCACGGCAAGCCCGGCACAGATGTTATGGGAAGACCTATTAAGCCCCGTACCGTAAGTGTTAAGTTCCTCCGCCAGGCGAAGCATACACACCTGACTCCCGACGGACTTCAGCTTATAAGCGATGTTAACGGTCATGCCATGATAGTTGACGGTCAGATATTCGTATCTGACACATACACAGTTCCCGCCAATGTAGATCCCACCACAGGTGATATCAGTTATAACGGTAACGTTGAGGTTGTCGGCAACGTCAACACCGGTTATAAGGTTGAGGCAACAGGTGACATTATTGTCGACGGTGTTGTTGAGGGCGCTGAGCTCGTTGCAGGCGGTCAGATTATTCTGAAGCGAGGCATTCAGGGTATGGCCAAGGGTGTACTGAAGGCAGGAACCAATATTATCTCCAAGTTCCTTGAGAGCTGCGAGGTTACTGCAGGCGGCTTTATTCAGACGGAATCTATAATGCACAGTACTGTTTCTGCAGGCGGCGAGATTATCGTCAAGGGCCGTAAGGGATTTATTACCGGCGGTTCAATCCGTTCAGGCAGATATATCGATGCCAAGACAGTCGGCTCAGTAATGGGCACGAACACCAACCTTGAGGTAGGTGTTAACATGAGTCTGGCAGAGGAGAGCAAGGCTCTCGAGAAGGAGAAGGCAGAGCTTTCTTCACAGATTGACAGAGCTACAAAGGTTATTATATTTATTTCCAATAAGATCAAGAATCACGAGGAGATACCTCCGGAGAAGCTTGAACAGTTCCAGACACTGTCTTCACAGAAGAGCATCATGGAGAAGAGAATTACTGAAATTGATGCGAAGATTGCAGTTATCACGGAACAGCTTGATAATATGACCGGCGGGTATATACTTATTGATGATGTTATTTACCCGGGCTGCAAGGTTACGGTATCTAACGTCAGCACATATATTAGGACAGAGACAAAGCATTCACGTCTGGTAAGAGATGGCGCGGATGTCAGAGTAGCAGCATATTAATGGTGGTTTCAATCAGCAGGTCGTTTTAGCCTTGGGGAGGTAGAAACATGATTACACCTATTGAAATGTACACTATGGTTCCTAAATCACAGGAAGCGTCAAATGTCCGCCACGGTGAGCAGGCAAGGTTTAACTCACAGCAGGAAGGTGCCGTGCAGGCAATCAACCAGCAGGCGGGCGAGAATACGCAGCGCGCTGTTGGTGCCACTAAGGCAGAGCAGGGCGATTATCGCTATGACGCTAAAGAGAAGGGCAATAACTCGTATTCCGGGGAGCAGGGGAATAAAAAGAAGAAAGAAGAGCAGGAGAATAAGGGCCCTGCTAATATGTCCGAGAGAATAGGCGGCATAGATATTCGAATTTAGAGGGGAACAAAGATGACAGGTCTTGAGATTACATTATTCATACTTGGTACTGCGTTTATCATTATCAGCTTTTTTATAGTGGATAATTCAGAGAAGACGCCTAAGAATGTTACGGAGAGCGCGCTTAATGCGGATGCCTTCGAACAGCTTAGGTCTGATTTCGTTGAGAATTCCACAAGGGAAGCTGATATTATTTTGCACCAGACCGAGGATAAGCTCGAGAATGTTTCCAACGATAAGATAATAGCCGTCGGCGAGTATTCCGACCAGGTACTTGAGAAGATAAACAGTAATCATAAGGAAGTAGTATTCCTCTATCAGATGCTTAACGACAAGGAAGAGGAGCTTAAGGCTGCTACAACGCAGATGGACAATGTCCGCATTGAGTGTGAGAAGATGCTCAAGGAAGCCAAGAGCTTCAGAGATGAGGCAGCGAGTGAGGTGGAGGCAGTAACAGCCAAGCTTGCCAAGGCGGCGGCAGCACCGGTTGCAGTTTCACCTGCACCTGTGCAGAAGGTAGTTGCACAAAAGCCTGCTGTGCAGAAGACGTCAGCGCAGCCTAAAAACCAGACTGCAGCCAAAACTCAGGCATTAGCTAAGCCTCAGACAAAGGTGGCGGCAGCCGGTAGCACAAAGACTGCGGTGAAGACAGCTGTGGCAGCTCCTGCGGGAACAGCGGTAAGAAGTACAGCGACAAGAACCGTTAAGCCTGCACCTGTTCCTGAAGCACCGGCAAGCTTAGCTTCAATGTCGGCAGATTCGGGCGCTGCAGGCGGCAACAGAAACGATGAAATCATAGCGCTCCATAAGAGCGGCAAATCAGTCATGGAGATCTCAAAGCTCCTCGGCATGGGCCAGGGTGAAGTCAAACTGATTATTGATCTTTATAGCTAAGGAGATTGGCCATGAAACTTAAGTATTATATGAGAGGTGTAGGAACGGGAATTCTGTTCACACTGTTTGTGTTTGTAGTTATCATCATTCCGAACCTCAAATTACAGAATAAGATATCTGCAGGCAGCGAGCAGATTAAGAGCGCGTCAGAGGTTGACTCTATTGTAGGGCCTGATGCAGAACCGGCAACGGAGCCCACAAAGGAACCTACAAAAGAACCTACGAAGGAGCCCACAAAGGAACCCACAAAGGAACCCACAAAGGCTCCTACAGAAGCACCTACGCAGAAACCGACATCAGAGCCGACATCAGAGCCTACAGATGTGCCTTTGGGCACACCTGCGCCTGAGCCTTCTAAGGAGGCTGACAAGACTCCGACACCTACGCCTAAGGTTGTCGTTGATTCAGAGACCGGCAAGGTGACCTTCACCATAACAAGCGGTATGACGAGTGAGACCTTCTCTAAGGGAATGGAGAATTGCGGCATTGTAGACGACTGGATGGCACTCAATAATTACATCAGCAAAAACGGCTACGCGAAGAAGATGCAGGTGGGAACTTTTACATTTACCCCGGGCATGAGTTACTATGAGATATGCAAAAAAGTCATGGGCAAAAATATAAAATAAAGTTCTTGCATTACAAAACAAAATATGGTATTCTCTATAAGGTTGTGCGCAAGTACAGCCTTATACTTATTATTCACGCATGTTTATGGAGGACTTGGTGCGGCTCCTACTCATGGCCGTCAGCCCGCTGAAGCAGACATGCGGAAGAAAAAACCAAATGGAGGATTTTAAAATGAGTGTTATTTCAATGAAGCAGCTGCTTGAAGCCGGTGTTCATTTTGGACATCAGACCAGACGTTGGAACCCTAAGATGGCTCCTTACATCTATACCGAGCGTAACGGTATCTACATCATCGACCTTCAGAAGTCTGTAGGTAAGGTTGACGAAGCTTACTTCGCAATCAAGGATGTTGTTGCAGAAGGCGGCAAGGTTCTCTTTGTAGGAACCAAGAAGCAGGCTCAGGACGCTATTAAGAGCGAGGCAGAGCGTTGCGGTATGTACTATGTTAACGAGAGATGGCTCGGCGGTATGCTTACCAACTTCAAGACCATCAAGACTCGTATCAATCGTCTTAAGGCCATCGAGAAGATGAGCGAGGACGGAACATTCGATGTTCTTCCCAAGAAGGAAGTTATCCAGCTCAAGAAGGAGTGGGACAAGCTTCAGAAGAACCTCAACGGTATTAAGGATATGGGTGGAATCCCCGATGCAATCTTCGTAGTTGATCCCAAGAAGGAGAAGATTTGTGTTCAGGAAGCTCATGCACTTGGCATCAAGCTTATCGGTATCGCTGATACTAACTGCGATCCTGAGGAACTTGACTATGTTATCCCCGGCAATGATGACGCTATCCGCGCCGTTAAGCTTATCGTAGCTAAGATGGCTGATGCAGTTATCGAGGCTAACCAGGGTGCAGACGCTGTTGCAGCTGATGAGACAGCTGAGGCAGAGGCTGAGGAGAACGCAGAGGCTTAATTCCAAAGCGTGATTTACTAAGCAATAAACCTTCAGGGGCGAGGCTTGCCTCGTCCCTTTATTCATTTAAAAATTCGAGGAGGAATTACTAACATGGCAGATATTACAGCTAGCATGGTAAAAGAATTAAGAGAAATGACCGGTGCCGGAATGATGGATTGCAAGAAGGCACTTACAGAGACTAACGGCGATATCGACGCAGCAGTTGACGTTCTTAAGAAGTCAGGCGTTGCTAAGATGGAGAAGAAGGCAAGCAGAATCGCAGCAGAGGGTATTGCACGTGTTGCTTCAAACGGCAAGACAGCAGTTGTTCTTGAGGTTAACTCAGAGACAGACTTCGTTGCTAAGAATGCAGTATTCCAGGAGTTCGTTCAGACAGTTGCTGACAAGGCTCTTGCTTCTAACGTAGAAAAGGCAGGCGACGGCGAGGATCTTGCTACTATCCTTGATGTTAAGGATCTCGTAGCTGAGAAGACTCTTACAATCGGTGAGAAGCTTTCAATCAGAAGATTTGAGAAGGCATCAGGTGATTGCGTTGCATCATATATCCATGGCGGCGGAAAGATTGGTGTTCTTGTTGCAGCTAACGGTGCATCTGACGATGCAGCAGCTGAGGCTCTTAAGAACGTAGCTATGCAGGTTGCAGCTATGAATCCTCAGTATGTAAGCAGAAACGACATTTCTGAAGCAGAACTTGCAAAGATTAAGGATATCAAGCTTGAGAGCTCATTAAACGATCCTTTCAATCTTCCTCGTCCTATTATGCAGAGACTTATCGACAAGGCTATCGCTGACAAGGTTTGGAGCGATGCTGATATCGCTATTTACCAGGAGAAGAAGGCTGACAAGGAGTTCAATATGAACTATCTTCCTAACTTCCTTTCTGACGAAGCTAAGGCCGGTCTTGTACAGCTTGCATTTGCTGACAAGGACAACATTGCTGCTGAGAAGATGTTCGCAGGCGCTGTTGAGGGTCGTGTTGCTAAGGAACTTAAAGAAATCTGCCTCCTTGATCAGATTTATGTTAAGGCTGAGGATGGCAAGCAGACAGTTGCAGCTTACCTTGCTTCTGTAAACAAGGCAATCGCTATTACCAAGGTTGTTCGTTACGAAGTTGGCGAAGGTCTTGAGAAGAAGAACGAAGACTTTGCTGCAGAAGTTGCTAAGCAGATGGGTATGTAATTACCAACTTAATATCAATTATTATAGAGCGATGACTTTATAGCCATCGCTCTTATACAATAAAGGGATGGGCAGAATTATGAATAAAGAGACGTTTACCAAGAGTGATTTTGATGAGCTTATAGTTACTCTTTCAATAATTGCAGACGAGCAGGCTTCAAAAATCAGTGATGAGGACAAACAGTTTGAAGAGAAGCTTAAGAAAATGTTTGTTCAGTGCTTCGTCAATACCGCCGAGACAACCGTTACATGTCCCGAGAATGCGGATATTTTCATGATTACAGGTGATATTCCCGCTATGTGGCTCAGAGACAGCTCTGCGCAGGTACTGCAGTATCTGTTCTTTGCCGGTCGTTATCCGATTGTTGCCAAGTTCGTAAGAAGCCTTATCAGAAGACAGTTTTCTCAGATTGTTAACGATCCTTATGCCAACGCATTTCTGGAGAATGAGAATGAAGTAAGCAGATGGAAAGATGATATAACCGATGCTAAGCCCGGAGTTTGGGAGCGTAAGTTTGAGCTTGATTCACTGAGCTATCCGGTACTGCTTCTTAAGGAATATGTTGAGATGACAGACGATTCATCGGTATTTACAGATGATATTAAGGCAGCGCTGAATGTTATTATTGATATTTTCAAGACAGAACAGAATCATCCCATTGATTCCAAGTACACATTTATGCGTCCGACAGCTAAAAAACAGAAGGATACATTGCCAAACGAAGGCAAGGGAAGCGATGTAGCATTTACAGGAATGACATGGTCGGGCTTCAGACCGAGTGACGATGCTTGCACATACGGCTACAATATTCCCGAGAATCTTTTTGTATGCAAGGCTTTGGACTATATCTGCGAATTTGCGCAGCTTGAATATGAGGACGCAGAGCTTGCTGACAAGGCATATACGCTGGCGGGCGAAATAAGAGAAGGTATTGATAAATACGGCTATGTTGAGGACGAGGAGTTTGGACGTATGTACGCGTACGAGGTTGACGGCTTCGGAAACAAGCTTCTTATGGATGATGCCAATGTTCCCAACCTGATGTCACTTCCCTGGCTGAGTGTTTGTCCTGCATATGACGAGACATATCTTAATACCAGAAGGTTTATCCTTAGCAAGAAGAATCCCTATTACTATGAGGGAAGCAAGCTTAAGGGTATAGGAAGCCCTCACACACCCGAGAATTATGTTTGGCCTATAGCACTTGTTATGCAGGGCTTGACTTCTCTCGATGCTGACGAGAAGAAAAACATCTTAAGAATGCTTGTAGAAAATGATGGTAATACCGGCTACATGCATGAAGGAATTGATGTCAATAACGATAAAAACTTTACCCGCGAACATTTCGCATGGGCAAACTCATTGTTTGCTCTCTTTGTAATGGGTCAGTACAGATTGTTCTGATTAGCTGTAAGAAAGCCGCACTGTTTGGTACGGCTTTTTTTTGATTGGTTTCACCAAGGTACCTACGGTACCAACTGTCTTCCGATTACGGAAGACAGTTTGATTGGGTTCCATTATTGAATCATATATAGAAAATGGCTATAAGAAGCATATAATGTTGTCAATAATCAATTTCACAAAAAGTTTGTATGGGAATATAATTTTTTTAGAAACTTTATTAAGGAGATTGGTTATGGAAGCAAAAAACAATAACAAAAAAGAAATACTCTTTATTGCGATATTTGGCCTGATTACAGGAATAATCGCAGCAGCACTTGTAAAGCTCGGCAATCCCAAGAACATGGGATTCTGTATCGCATGCTTTTTAAGAGATACAGCCGGAGCTTTGGGACTTCATGCAGCAGGCAAGGTTCAGTATATCAGACCCGAGATTATCGGACTTGTGCTCGGAGCATTTGCAACAGCTCTTATTCGCAAAGAGTTTAAACCCAGAGGAGGCTCGGCACCTATTACAAGATTTGTCATTGCCTTCTTCGTAATGATCGGATGTCTGATGTTCCTCGGTTGTCCTTTCAGAATGATTCTTCGTCTTGCAGGCGGTGACCTTAATGCCCTTATTGGTCTTGTAGGTTTTATAGCAGGTATTCTTGTTGGTATCATTTTCCTGAAGAAAGGCTTCTCACTTAAGAGAGCATATACACAGCCGAAATCTGAGGGACTGGTTCTTCCTGTAACACAGATTATTCTTCTTATTCTTGTTATTTCGGCACCTGCATTCATTAAGTTCTCGGAAGAAGGCCCCGGAGCAGCACACGCAGCAATTATTATTTCACTGATTGCAGGACTTTTGGTAGGCGGAATGGCGCAGATATCAAGACTTTGCATGGTCGGCGGAATCAGAGATCTTGTTCTCTTCAAAGAGAAGAAGCTTATCATTGGTTTTGTATGCATTTTCGTAAGTGCACTTATTGTTAATATTTGCCTTGGCAATTTCAATCTTGGATTTGAAGGACAGCCCGTAGCCCATAATGACTATCTGTGGAACTTCCTCGGAATGCTTCTTGTAGGATACGGCAGTGTCCTTCTCGGAGGATGTCCTCTTCGTCAGCTTGTACTTGCAGGCGAAGGCAATTCAGACTCAGCAATTACTGTGCTCGGACTTACCGTTGGTGCCGCATTTTGCCACAATTTCGGTCTCGCTTCTTCAACAGAAGGTGCAACAAAGAACGGTAAAATCGGTGTTATCGCAGGTATCGTTGTAGTTACTTTGATTGCAGTGCTTAACACAATTAAGTCTAAGAAAAGTGCCGGTGCTAACTAAATAACAGAAAATATTAGGAAATGCGCAATGCTTCGCATTTCAAAAATAGCTAAGGAGGCTAAGATAAAATGATTGATGCTAGAGGTTTATCATGTCCCGAACCCGTAATTATGGTCAAGGAAGCAATGGAGAGCAAAGCTGATAAATATGAAGTTATGGTAGATAACCGTACTTCATTTGAAAATGTCTCAAGATATGCCGGACATCAGGGTTATAAGGTTGATTATGTGATGGACGGAGAAGACTATCACATGACACTTACCAAGTGATAACAGATATCTTATGGAGAAGTACATTGTAACTTTTTGCTCCCATTTCGGAGCTACACAATTTAAAAATGAGTATGAAGGCATGGGCGTTAATGTAACGCTCATGCCTGTTCCGCGTTATTTGAGTTCTTCCTGCGGAACCTGTGCCATGGTTGAAACTGACGATTTTGTTATGCCTGAAGACAGAGAAGAAATTGAGCAGATTGTGCATTTGAGTAACAGCAAAGATGGAGATTGGGAGGTACTGTATGAGTGATGTAAGACTGACCAGACTGGCAAAATGTGCCGGCTGCGGGGCAAAAGTAGGAGCGGGAACGCTTGTGAAGCTTCTGAATGATTTGCCTGTTATGAGAGATGAGCGATTGATCGTTGGATATGATAATTGCGATGATGCGGCTGTATATCAGGTAAGCGATGACCTTGCCATAGTTCAGACACTTGACTTTTTTCCACCGATTGTCGACGATCCGAGAATGTTCGGACAGATTGCGGCCTGCAACGCATTAAGCGATATATATGCTATGGGCGGTGAGCCTAAGATTGCCCTAAATATTATGACCGTGACGCGTGATATGCCGCAAGAGGCTGTTCATGAGATCCTCAGGGGAGGCTACGAGAAGGTTTATGAGGCGGGAGCAATAATTGCCGGAGGTCATACAATATATGACACAGAGCCTAAATACGGCCTTTCTGTAACAGGCTTTGTTAATCCTAAGAATGCGCTGTTAAATTCTTCGGCAAAAGACGGTGATGTTCTGATTCTGACAAAGCCGCTCGGTATCGGAATCACAACAACGGCAGCCAAGGCAGGAATGGTTTCGGACAGTTTGCTGAAGAAGGTTACCGAGCAGATGGCAACTCTTAACAGAGAGTCACGCGACGACATGATTAAATTTGATGTTCATTCGTGTACAGATGTCACAGGATTTTCTCTTATGGGTCATGGCTACGAGATGGCCAAGGGCAGTAATACAACTATTCATTTTACTACGAATACAATTAAGTATCATAAAGATGCATACGAATTTGCCGACATGGGCTTTATTCCCGACGGAGCATACAAAAACAGGGATTACGTCGGAGACAATTACAAAACAGCCAAGCCGATTAAAACTCCGATCATGGACATTATGTTTGATCCTCAGACCTCGGGAGGCTTGTTGATAGCTGTGAGAGAGGAGCAGGCGCAGCAGCTGCTTGCAGACCTGCAGGTACACACTAATGCGGCGATTGTAGGATATGTTACCGCAAAAGAAGATACGGATATTATAGTGGAGTAAGAATGAAAAAGAGAATCTATTTGGACAATGCGGCTACAAGCTTCCCAAAGCCTGAATGCGTAGTGAATGCAATTACGGACTTTTGTGTGAATATCGGTTCAAACATCAACCGCGGAAGTTACGGAAGTGCTTACTGTGCCGAGGATGTTGTGTACGATACGCGGAAGAGACTGTGCAAACTGTTTGGCGGACCTAAAGCTAAAAATGTGGTGTTTACTTCGGGGATAACCTTAAGTTTGAATATGGTTATCAAAGGACTTCTGTCGAAGGGAGACCATGTAATTGTATCGCCGATGGAGCATAACGCTGTTATGAGACCTCTGACGCAGCTCCTTGAGAACGAAATAGAATTCAGCAGATTTAAATGTGACAGTTGCGGGTATCCCATGAAAAGCGAACCTGATGATATGTCATATCTGGAAGAATGCTTAAGACCAAACACGAGGGCTGTGATTACTACCAATGCATCCAATGTCAGCGGAACTGTTATGCCAATTAAAGAAATCGGTCGCTTTTGTCATGAGCATAATCTGATATTCATTGTGGATACGGCACAAACAGGCGGAGTATTGGATATTGATATGGTTAGAGACTTTATAGATGTACTGTGCTTTACCGGTCATAAAGGTCTTATGGGACCGCAGGGAATAGGGGGCTTCATAGTTACAGACAGGATAGCAAAGCTCATGAGACCTACGGTTACAGGCGGTACGGGAAGCATTTCACATCTTGAAACCACGCCGGATTTTATGCCGGATAAATTTGAACCGGGAACACTGAATCTTCCGGGAATATACGGACTTCATGCCGCACTTGAATACATAGATGAAATAGGTATTGATAAAATTGCAGAAAAAGAGAATAGACTGAGCACTCTGTTTGTCTCACAGGTTAAGAAGATTCCGGGTGTCCGAATAATAGGGCATGATAATAAATGTGAGTATGTTTCGGTAGTATCGATTAGTTGTGAGGGAATGGATATTGCAAAAGCAGCATATCGCTTGGATGAAGAATATGGTATTCAGACAAGAGTGGGAATGCACTGTGCACCTTCGGCTCATCAAACGATAGGAACGTATCCTGACGGAACTTTACGTTTTTCGTTTGGTTATTTTACAACGGAAGAAGAGGTACTGTTTGCAGTCAGTGCAATGAGTGAAATTATGACAGATATAACAAAACATTAATAGAAACAATCTATTGACTCTTCCCTAAAACTGTCTATATACTATAATTGATACGGAAAAATGGTCGATAGTTCAGTTTCTGACGGGCAGGAGTATATATGCATTTATTTGACAAATTTGGAATTGATAAGGGATTGGTTTCAATTATCGGTTCGGGAGGCAAGACAACTCTTATTAAGGAGCTTGCGGAAGAACTGGTAGAATTCGGAACGGTAGTTGTAGCTACTTCAACCAAAATCTACAAACCGGATTACTGTCAAGTTATTATTGAGAAAGATATCAGTGAAGAGGGAAAAATTACAGAAATTATAAACAGTACGGGGATTGTTTGTGTCGGAACAAGTGTAATAACTTCAGAAGGTGAAGAGAAAATTGCATCCCCGATTACCTCGTTTGTCAAGCTTAAAACTATGGCGGACTATGTACTTGTTGAAGCAGACGGCTCGAAAAGGTTACCACTAAAGGCACATGCGTCTTATGAACCTGTCATACCGGAATGTACTGAAAAAACTATTCTGGTAGTCGGACTTGGCGGGCTTGGTAGGACCATTGCTGAGGCGGCCCATCGCAGTGAAATATATGCCAAAATTGCAGGAGCTTCGGTGACGGATACGGTGACAGAGGCTATGATCGCGGATGTGATAAACGAAGAGAATTTGGCCGATGCGGTCTACATTACTCAGATAAGCGGCTGCACGGGGATGCAGAAGGCTCGTGAACTATCGGACATGATATGGAAGCCCTGCATTCTGGCCGATGCACATTATTGATAAAATCGACTGTGGTGATGGAAACTATAAGGAAAAGCGAAATGCTTCGCATTTCACAAAAAGAGTATTGAAGAGGAGACAAGTATGGATTTTAAGCAGTTAGAGGCGTTTGCGGCAGTTGTTGAAAAGAATAATTTCTCTGAGGCCGCCAAAGCCTTATTCCTTACTCAGCCCACGATAAGTGCGCATATCAGAGCTCTTGAGGAGGAACTGAATACATCGCTTGTTGTGCGTACTACTAAGAATGTTACGGTGACTAAAGAAGGCTATAAGCTGTATGAATATGCTTCAAATATGCTGAGACTTAGGAAAAAGGCTGAGGATGAGTTCTCAAGCGGCTCGGATGCCGTTATTTATATCGGAGCGTCGACTATTCCGTCGGGATATCTGTTGCCTGAGATTATGAAACAGTACAAAAAGATTGATAATAAGGCAACGTTCTCGGTATATTCCGGAGACAGTGGCGCCATTATTGCCAAACTTTTGGACGGGAGCATTGATATTGGAATCGTCGGAATGGTGACAGGTGCTCCGCAGATAGATTTTAAAGCATTTACAAAAGACAGGATGGTACTGTGTACACCTGCTAACGAGTATTATCGCAAGATGAAAAATGAGGATAACCCTCTGACAAAACTTCTTGAGGAACCGATTATCATGCGACAGCAGGGGTCGGGAACTAAAAAGGAAGTTAATTATCTTCTGGAAAAGATGGGAATTGCCGAGGCCAATCTCAACATTATAGCGTATATGAACGATCTGGAAGCTATCAGAAACTGTATTGCTAAGGGCATGGGTATATCGCTTATGTCATATATGTCGGTTAAGGATGCGGCAGAACGGGGTGAGGTTCTTATTTTTGATTCACATGAGTTATCCGGAGGAAGACAGTTCTATTTGGCGACAAGGAAGGATAAGCAGCTTAAAAAACATGAAATGAATTTTGTGGAATTTTTAAATAGCGGAGTGAGCAAACATATATGAAGAAAGTACTGATTAAAGGTGCGGGAGATTTGGCCACCGGAATTGCATACAGATTAAGCAAATGCGGCTTTGAAATAGTGATGACAGAGACGGCAGTCCCCACAACTGTAAGAAGAACAGTTGCATTTTCACAGGCTGTTTATGACAGTGAATGTGTTGTGGAGGGAATGAAAGCCGTACTGGTTCATAATATGGCAGAAATTGAGAAGGCGCATGATAAAAAAGCAATTCCTGTTATAGTTGATGAAAAAGCAGCTATTATCAATGAGTATAAGCCGGACATTTTGGTTGATGCGATTATAGCAAAAAGAAACTTAGGAACAAATATTGATCAGGCAAAGCTGGTTATCGGAGTCGGACCCGGCTTTACTGCGGGTGTTGATTGCCACTATGTTGTAGAAACCAAGAGAGGACACTATTTAGGTAAAGTTATTACAGAGGGAAGCGCAATACCGAATACGGGAGTGCCCGGAATGATTAACGGATATGCGGCAGAGAGAATAATCAGGGCACTGGCTGAAGGCGAGTTTAGTCCGATTCACCATATAGGCGATACAGTTGAAAAAGGTGAAATAGTAGCCACAGCAGGCGGGGTAGATATTCCCGCGTTAATGCCCGGAATAATCAGAGGTATGCTTCAGGAGGGCGTACACGTAGTACCCGGAATGAAGTGCGGCGATATAGATGCCAGATGTGAATACGAGTATTGCTTTCAAATCTCAGACAAGGCGAGATCTATAGGCGGTGGAGTACTTGAGGCAATTATGCGCGCAGAAAATTAACAGACAGGATGGAGAAATATGCAGAAATTATTCAGAACCCTTCATGATACTATAGCTAAAGGCGAGGCAGCAGTTATCGCCATGATTATTGCCAGTGAAGGTTCAACACCCAGAACCGGCGGTGCGGCCATGATTGTTACGAAGGATGGTCGAATTGCGGGAACTATAGGCGGAGGTGCCGTGGAGTTTAATGCGGAAACACTGGCCAAGAAATGTGTTGAAACAAAAACGAATGCGAGAGAAAGCTTTATGCTGTGTCATAATGAAACGGCGGACATCGGAATGATATGCGGCGGCTCGGTGACAGTGCTGTTCAGCTATGTTGAAGCCGGCGATGAATACATATTAAGCTTGACGGAAAAAATAGAAGAACAGTTTGCAAACGGAAGTGAATGCCGAATTATAGCTGCTGTAGACAAGATGAATAAGACGTCATTTTCACTTTATTCATGTTCACAGAAGCTATACGGAGATGATATACCGGAAGAAATCATAAAAGGCTTTGACAAAGGTTTTGTTGCTGAAAAATCGGATGACATGGAGTTCTATTCCAATCAGCTTGTAACCGCCGGGCGCGTATTCGTATTTGGCGGCGGTCATGTATCACAACAGCTGGTTCCGCTACTGGCAAGATGTGATTTCAGATGTATAGTTGTTGAAGACAGACCCGAATTTGCGCAGAATGAGCTTTTTGAAGAAAGGGCAGCAGACATCAGACTGATTGATATGGACAAGGTCGGCGATCTTGCTAAAGAGATTACTTCGGACGATTATGTTTGCATAATGACAAGAGGACATAAGGACGATTATCTTGTGCAGAAAGAAATACTTAGGACAAAGGCGTGCTATATAGGTGTTATCGGAAGTAAAAAGAAGATAGCGGGTATTAATGCAAAGCTGACAGCCGACGGTTTTTCAAAAAGCGATCTTGAACGTATTACTACTCCGATAGGACTTGAGATATATGCCGAAACACCGGCTGAAATTGCTGTCTCAATAGCGGCACAGATGATAGCTGTGCGGGCAAAACTGACGGGCGGAAGAAAATATCTTGAAGCTGTAAAACAGGAGCAGAACGCATGAAAAGCTTATTATGATAAGCGAAACAGACTGTTGCTTTGAAGAACAGTTAAAAACATACTGTAAATAAACATCTCTTCGGGTTATAATGATTACTCGGAGGGGTGTTTTCCTTTTATTACATGTAGAGGCTGGTACAGAATATGAATATGGATTTCGAGCGCAAGCTCACAATTCCCATGGAAGTTAAGCAGATGTTCCCTGTGGATGCTGCCGTAAGAGAGATAGTAGACAGAAGAACTGAGGAGATCAAGGCCATTCTTGACGGCAGAGACGACAGAATTCTTCTTATTATAGGACCTTGTTCGGCAGACAATGAGGAGAGCGTACTGGATTATATTATGAGACTTAAGGACATAGAGCCTGAGGTAAATGACAAAATCATGATTGTTCCGAGATTGTACACGAACAAGCCCAGAACTACGGGTGAGGGCTATAAGGGCCTTGTACATCAGCCGGATCCCACAGAGAAGCCTGATATGTTCAAGGGAATAATCACAACCAGAGAGCTTCATATGAGAGCAGTGCGTGAGACAGGCTTTGCATGTGCCGATGAAATGCTTTATCCTGAGAACCATAAGTATCTGGACGATATTCTGGGGTATGTAACAGTCGGAGCCAGATCGGTGGAGGACCAGCAGCACAGGCTTACTGCAAGCGGTGTTGAGGCGCCCGTCGGAATGAAGAATCCCACGAGCGGCGACCTTAGGGTTATGATGAATTCAATACATGCGGCACAGATGAAGCACACCTTTATATACAGAGGCTGGGAGGCACATTCACACGGCAACCCTTACGCACATGCAATCCTTAGAGGCTTTGCAGACCGTCACGGACAGTCGATACCCAATTATCACTATGAGGATGTATCGAGACTGTGCGATATGTACGAGGAGATGCAGCTTACTAATCCTGCGGTAATAATTGACACGAATCACGGCAACTCCTCAAAGAATCCCTTCGAGCAGCCGAGAATTGTCAATGAGGTCATGAATTACAGAAAGTACAATGACAGGCTGAAGAAGATTATCAAGGGATTCATGGTAGAAAGCTATATCGAGGACGGCTGCCAGAAGGTCGGAGAGGGCATTTATGGCAAGTCAATAACCGATCCGTGCCTTGGATGGGAGAAGACCAAACAGCTGATTTTTGATTTAGCAAATCAGTAAAACGTTTTTTCATAGAACGTGAATACAAATTCATAGTATACAAAATAGACAAAGAAAACTTTGACCATATGGCAAAATTTGCTAAACAAATTAGGCCATATGGTTTTTCTTGTATAAATCTAATAATTTTTTGTGCAATATCTGATTAAAAAAGGGGGGGAATTAGCAATATTTAACAAGACGGTCTCACTTAATATCATTATCATTGTAATGTAAACTAAATCGTATAAGTATGCCGTTTGTAACTTTTTTACAAAGACATGCAAGTTAAAGAGGTCAGTATGAACAAAACATTAAGAACATTTTTAATTTTCTTAGGAGGAATAGCAGCAATAGTGTTGCTGTGCGTTCTGTTATCATTAGGCAAGAAGGAGGATTTCCACGAGAAGTATGAGGGAGTGGATCTGACTCTGGAAGTTGAAGGCATGGAGCGTACCGGTACCTATTCCGGGTATCTTACTGACCATGCGGGAGTTGCTGACGGCGCATCAGCTATAGCTGTTGACCTGTTTGCTTACAACTCTGACGGTGTGGGCGAAGTGGCTGTTTATGACAACTTCGAGGGAGCTGACAAGGCTCTCTATACTGCTGCGCAGTCTAACGTAACATGGACCGTCAATGTACCCGCAGAAGGTTTCTATAACATTTCACTTGATTACTATATTCCTGATTCTCACGGCGTTGAGGCTGAGCGTTCAGTATATATCAACGGTGAGATTCCTTTTGAGGATGCCAAGGACATTTCTCTCTCACGTATCTGGATGGATGGCGGACAGAAGAGAGTCGACAACCAGGGCAACGAAATCCGTCCTTCACAGGTCGAGAAATTCACCTGGCAGTCCGGAAGACTCCGTGATGACCGAGGCTATACTCCTGATCCCTACAAGTTCTATTTCCCCGCAGGTGAGAACACGATTACTTTCTATGGCGAGAACGAGCCCTTCATTATTAAGAAGATGGAGCTTGCTCCTGCAGTTAAGGAACTCACCTATGAGGAGTACGCAGCTAAGTATACCGGCGCCGGTTCACCTGCTGATTTCTTTATTCAGGTTGAAGGCGAGGATTCAACATACCGTTCAGAGTCTTCACTCTATGCTAAGTATGACCGTTCATCACCTACTACCAATCCCAACAGTGTAACCTATACGGTTCTCAATTATATCGGCGGTGACACCTGGAGCAAGAACGGACAGTGGATTGAGTGGAACATAACTGTTCCTGAGGATGGTCTCTACAATATCATGATTAAGGGTCGTCAGAATTACGCCCGCGGTTCCGTATCAAGCCGTAAGGTTTTAATTGACGGCGAGGTTCCTTTCAAGGAGCTTGAAACTGTAGGCTATGCTTACTCCAATGACTGGGAGTGCAAGACCTTAGGCGATGAGGACGGCAATCCTTACAATATTTACCTCACCGCAGGAACTCATACAATCCGTGTTGAAGGTGTTCTGGCTCAGATGGGTGTTATCCTTTCAGAGCTTGAGGATTCGACCTTCAGACTGAATCAGATTTACCGTAGACTTCTTATTTATACAGGTGCTTCACCTGATAAGTACCGTGACTACCACATTGAGAACTCTTATCCTGAAATCATCGAGGCTATGGACCTTGAATCAAAGCGTCTGTACAAGATAGTTGATGACATGGTTGAGTACTCAGGACAGAAGGCAGACCAGATTGCGACAGCTCAGACCGTAGCTACACAGCTTGAGCGTTTCGTTAATAAGCCTCAGAAGATTACAACCGAGTTCACAACCTTCAAGGATAACATCACTGCACTCGGTACCGCATCACTGAACATGAGCCAGACCAAGCTCGATATCGATTACCTGACAGTATCGGGAGTTGGCAAAGAGATTAAGAAGGACAAGGCTAACTTCTTCACTAAGTTCTGGCATGAGACAAGATCATTCTTCGCATCCTTCTTCATTGACTACAACTCAGTCGGTGATATTTACGAGGATGAGGACGGCGAGATCGTTAAGGTATGGATCCTTCAGGGCCGTGATCAGGGTACAATCCTTAAGGCCATGATCGATGACACCTTCACACCTAACACGGGAATCCCGATTAACGTAGAAGTTATTGATGCCGGCGCTCTTCTGAACGCAGTTATGGCAGGACAGGGACCTAACGTAGTTTTAGGTGTAGGCGCAGACCAGCCTGTTAACTACGCACTCCGTGGCGCATCTGAGGACATAACTCAGTTCGCTGATTATAAGGACGTTCTTAAGCATTACTCAGCAAGCTCATATGAGCAGTACAGTCTTGACGGACACATCTACGGTGTTCCTGAGACACAGACCTTCAACGTAATGTTCTATCGTAAGGACGTTATGGATGAGCTTGGACTTAAGATTCCTGAGACCTGGAAGGATTTAATTGAGCTTCTTCCTACAATTCAGGGTAACAACCTCTCGGTAGGTATTCCTACCGCAGCAGGTTCGGCAAGTGCAGGTGCTGCTTCGACATCAACAATGTCAGCACAGCCCGACCTTGCAATGTACTTCTCACTGCTGTTCCAGTACGGCGGCGACATGTACAATGCAGCAGGCACCAAGACTACGGTTAACACTGAGGAAGGTGTCAAGGCATTCGATGATTACGTAAGATACTTTAACGATTACGGACTTCCCATTATTTACGATGCGGTCAGCCGTTTCCGTTCAGGTGAGATGCCTATCGTTATTTCACCGTATTCGACATATAACACACTTATGGTTTCAGCACCTGAGATTCGAGGACTTTGGGATTTCACACTTATCCCCGGTACCGAGAAGACTAACGCTCAGGGTGAGAAATACATCGACCACTCAGATTTCATTACCGGTTCTGCTACAATGATGATCACCACTGATAATCAGAACATTAAGGACCAGGCATGGGAGTTCATGAAGTGGTGGGCACAGCCTGATACACAGACCCGTTTCGGACGTGAGATTGAGGCGCTGCTCGGTTCTTCAGCACGTTATGCAACTGCTAACCGCGATGCATTCTCATCTCTGTCATGGAGTGCTGAGAACATTGCAACACTTAATGAGCAGTGGGATTGGACAGTAGGTATCCGTGAAGTACCCGGTGGATATTTCACAGGCCGTCACATCGGTAACGCCGTTCGTAAGTGCCTTAACGAGAAGGTTGATTCTCGAGAGTCAATTATCGACTACTCGATTCTGATCGACGAAGAGATAGTTAAGAAACGTAAGGAATTCGGTTTACCTTACGAAGAGTAGAAGATGATGGGAGATAAATTATGAGAGAGTACTTAAACAAGTATTTTAAACTGCGCAAGCACAATGCGAGAGTTGCGTGGAAGAAGGCTAAGCTCAGCAAGAACTGCTATCTGTTCTTACTTCCGTACGCAATCGTGTTCTCGATGTTCTATATTTACCCGGTTTGCGCTTCAATCTATTACAGCTTCACTTATTACAACATCCTCGAAACTCCCAGATTCCTGGGCATCGACAACTACTTAAGCCTGTTGCTTGAGGATGATATCTTCCTGATAAGTTTGAAGAATACACTGATTATCGCGTTGATTACAGGTCCGCTCGGTTACATCATGTCGTTCCTGTTCGCATGGCTTATCAATGAGCTTCCCAGATGGATTCGAAGCATTGCAGTCGTTGTGTTCTATGCCCCTTCAATTGCGGGTAACTGCTACACAATCTTCTCAATCTTCTTCCGTGGTGATGCATACGGCCATGTCAATGCACTGCTGATGGATATGGGTATTATTGAAACTCCTATCCTGTGGCTGGTTAACCCGGCTTACATGCTTCCAATCTGTATGGTGGTTATCCTGTGGATGTCACTTGGTACAGGATTCCTTAGTTTCGTTGCAGGTCTTCAGGGTGTTGATTCAGCACAGTATGAGGCCGGCATGATCGACGGTGTCAAGAACCGCTGGCAGGAACTTTGGTACATCACACTGCCTAATATGAAGCCTATGCTTATATTCGGTGCGGTTATGACAATTACATCTTCATTCGGTGTATACGATGTAACTGCAGCTCTTTGCGGACAGCCTTCAACAGACTACGCAGCACACACAATCATTGCTCACCTTGCAGACTACGGTTTCTCAAGATTTGAGATGGGTTACGCCTGCGCGATAGCTACAATCCTGTTCCTGATGATGATTTTGTGCAACAAGGCAATTCAGGGTCTGATCAGAAGAGTAGGAACCTGATAAAAAAATCCGGACATAAAGTGGAATGGAGACATTACAGATATGAGTAAGAAGAAAGAGAAGGCACCGAAGCCTTATAAGAAGCCGCTAATTACGAGACGTAAACCGAATCGTTCTGTCGGTGGCGATATAGCACTTTATATTTTCCTTGCGCTTGTTGCAGTTGCCATGGCGTTCCCTATCGTATTCGCCGTAGCTAACGCATTAAAGCCTCTGGACGAGCTGTTCAGATTCCCGCCCAAGTTTTTTGCACAGCATCCCACAACGGATAACTTCTCCGACCTGTTCGTTAATATGGGTAAGTCATGGGTATCATTCTCAAGATACCTGTTCAACACCGTATTTATCACAGTACTCGGTACAGTGGGACATCTGATTGTAGCTTCAATGGGTGCGTTCGTTCTCGCTAAGTACGAATTCCCCGGCGGCAAGGCATTCTTCAAGCTGGTTACCGTAGCCATCATGTTCACCGGCTGGGCAACAGCGATTCCTAACTACATCATCCTGAGCAAACTCGGCTGGATTGATACCTACTGGGCAATCATCGTTCCCTCGATAGCATCGCCTATGGGACTCTTCCTTATGAAGCAGTTCATGGAAGGTCTTCCTACCTCACTGATTGAGGCAGCCAAGATTGACGGTGCGAGTGAATGGAAGGTATTCCTGCAGATCGTTATGCCTAACGTTAAGCCTGCATGGATGACACTGATTATCTTCCAGGTACGTGATCTGTGGAACAACAGAGCATCATCCTATATCTACTCTGAAGAGAAGAAGACTCTTCCTTACGCAATGCAGCAGATTCAGAGCGGCGGTATCGCAAGAACCGGTCAGGGCGCAGCTGTTATGGTTGTACTTATGATCGTACCTATCGTTACATTCATTCTTTCAGAGAGCCAGATTCTTGAAACAATGGCAAGCTCCGGTATGAAGGACTGATATCTTCAGTTTTAGATTAAATTATTAAACGAGGAACGTTATGAAGAAGACAATTACGAAAATAGCAGCGCTTGCTCTTGCGGTCATCATGTTTGCCGGAGCACCGGTTTTGGCACATGCTGAGACCAGCTACACCTACACATACGATTACTGGGAGGAGTATCAGGAGTGTCCTGATGCTTATACGGTGTGTAGCGTTATAACTTCATCTGATCTCGGACTTGAGGTTAAGATGAGAACACCTCAGTCACTGCTTGTTCACGACGGCATGATTTATGTCTGCGATACAGGTAATAACCGAATCATCGAGCTTTCGAGACCTACAAGAGAAACTCTGAAGGTTGAGAGAATTATCGACAGCTTCAACGGTGATGTTGAGAATACAACCTTTGATTCTCCTATGGATATCGCTATTTCAGAAGATGGCAACATGTTCATCTGCGATATGAACAACGGAAGAATCCTTAAGCTTGATAATGATCTCAACTATATCTGTGAGTTCAACAAGCCCGATGACGCAACTCTTGATAAGGACCTGATTTTCCAGCCTACAAAGCTTGTTGTTGACTCAGCTGAGCGTGTTTACTGTATGGCAACCGGTATTAACAAGGGTCTCATTAAGTTTGAAAGCGACACTACATTCTCAGGCTTCGTAGGTGCGACACCCGTTGCATACGAGCTTTGGGATTACATTATGAAGAAGATCGGTTCTCAGGCACAGCGTGCACAGATGGAGAACTTCGTTCCTACCGAGTACTCAAATATTTACCAGGATGCAGACGGTTTCTTATACGTTACCGCTTGTAACCTTGAGGAAGAAGATCTTCGTCAGGAGAAGGTTGACGCAGTTCGTAAGCTGAACCTTCTCGGCAGCGACATTCTTGTTCGTAACGGTGATTATCCTAACCTTGGCGATATGTACTGGGGCACCGGTGGCGGTTCATCAGGACCTTCACGTTTCAATGATGTAACAGTATTTGATAATGATATTTATGTCTGCCTCGATAAGAACAGAGGACGTCTGTTCGCATATGATGACCAGGGACGTCTGGTTTATGCATTCGGCGGCAACGGTAACTCAGACGGATACTTCAGATTCCCTACTGCAGTTGAGCATGACGGATATGATCTGATGGTTCTCGACCAGCTTGACTGTGCAATCACAGTATTCATTCCTACAGCTTTCGGACAGAACATCTTTGATGCAGTTGACCTCTTCGACGACGGTAAGTACGAAGAAGCAGGTGAGGCTTGGCAGAAAGTTATGGATGAAGACGGTAACTTCGCACTTGCTTATATCGGTATCGGCCGTTCACTTCTTCGTCAGAAGGAGTACAAAGAGGCTATGAGATACTTCAAGGTTAAGTACGATGCCGACAACTATTCTAAGGCCTTTAAGCAGTACCGTAAGATCTGGGTTCAGGAGAACATCGGAATCATCGGAATAATAATTCTGTTACTGTTCCTTGTTCCTCTTGGAATTGGAAGAATCAAGAAGATTAAGTGGGAGATTGACACCGCAGATATTTTCAGAAGATAAAAAAACCGATTACACAGGCATTTAGTCCTGGTAAATACGAACGGAGACGTATATGGAAGCTTTAACAAGAAAACAAAAATTCAGCAGGTATTTAAAGTCCCTTAAATACTCATTATATTGTATGTCACATCCGCTTGACGGATTCTGGGATCTTACACATGAGAAGAGAGGAACTGTCGGCGCAGCGACAACGATTCTGTTTGTCAGTATTTTTGTGCGCATTATGAAACTCAAGTACACGAGCTTCGTTATGCTCCGCGTTAATTGGGAAGAAATCAACATCTTCCTGTATATCGCAAGTATTATATTCCCGTTAGGACTGTGGGTTGTCGGTAACTGGGGAAGTACGACACTATTCGACGGCAAGGGACGTCTGAAGGATATCTACATGGCAACCTGCTACGGCATGGCACCTTATCCGCTCATTCAGGTTCCCCTGATGATCTTCAGTAATGTCGTTACCGTCAACGAGGCCGAGTTCCACTCCGTAATCAGTGCGATTTCACTTGTTTACTGTGCGATTCTGATTATCAGCGGAATGAGTCAGGTTCATGACTATTCAATGGGTAAGAACCTCCTGTTCACACTGATCACATTGTTCGCAATGCTGGTTATCAT